>Ga0116231_10000064_pt1 | contig 113092 bp, 104 predicted proteins | sample S1TSphgellanicum_2_FD_89695 | JGI IMG/M metagenome (GOLD analysis project Ga0116231, IMG submission 89695) | Host-associated microbial communities from peat moss isolated from Minnesota, USA - S1T2_Fd - Sphagnum magellanicum MG | ecosystem: Host-associated > Plants > Peat moss > Unclassified...
CGAGGGTGCCGCGGCTCAAGCCCACCCCCCGGACCGACTCGATCTCCGCCCGGGTCACCGGCTGGTGATAGGCGATGATGGCGAGCGTCTCGAGCGCGGCCTTGGAGAGGCGCTGCGGCTCCTCTCGGGCCTCGCTCATCAGATAGGCCAAATCCGGCGCCGTGCGAAAGCGATAGCGGCCGGCCACGCAGTCCAGCTCGACGCCTCGGCCGGCGTAGCGCTCGGTCAACAAGGTCAGCGCCGCCGAGATATCTGCGCCTTCAGGCAGTCGCGCAGTCAGATCGGTCAAGCTTAGCGGCGCTTCGGCGGCGAAAAGCAGCGCCTCCACCGCCCGTTCGAGCAAGAGGAGCTCTTCCATCGGGCTTAAGCCGCCTGGCCCGTATCGTGCCGTCGGTCGCCCTGCGCCCGGCGCGCACGCAGCATCAGGTCGCAGAAGGCCTCCATCTGACGCAGCTCAAGGGCGCCTTCCTTGGTCATCTCCAAGCCCGCCGAAAAGGTTGAGGCGAGGTACGATGCCCGGCTCGGACCCTCGCCCGGGATGTGCGGCGCGATCCGCTGTAGCGGCGTCCAGCCGGAGAGGCTGGGTAGCAGGCCGCGCAAATGATCTCGCGCCGCCTCCAGCGGATAGGCCTCGACCCGCGCCGCCGCCTGATATCGCCGCCCCATCTGGCGCAGTCGCTGGGTCGCGTAGGCCTGGATCAGCGCATAGAGATCGCCTTCCGGGCGGGCGGCGCCGACGATCGTGCGCGCTTCCGGGTCGCCGCGGGAAAAGACATCCCGCCCGGTCTGAGGTCGCGCCATCAGCCGCTCGCCGGCCTGGCGCATGGCGTCGAGCTTGGACAGACGAAAGGCCAGGACGGCGGCCATCTCCTCCGGCTCCGGCCCCTCGGCGGCCTTTCGCTCAGGTCTAGGCAACAGCAGACGCGATTTGAGATAGGTCAACCAGGCGGCCATCACGAGGTAGTCTGCTGCGAGCGCGAAATGCTGACGTTTGGCCTGTTGGACGAAGCCCAAATACTGGTCCGCCAGGGCGGTGATGGAGATCTGAAGCAGATCGACCTTTTGGTTCCGGGCGAGAGCGAGCAGCACATGCAGTGGCCCCTCGTAACCGTCCAGGTCCAAGATCAGCGCCGCGCCGACCTCCGCTGCGTGGTCCGCAGCGTCGAAGTCGAGCAGAGGCTGAAACGCGTCGCTCACCGGTCGTCCCTCCCCGCCAGACCGAGCTCGGCGAGCCGCGCCTCGGCCGCCTCGGGATCGAAGGGCTCGATCTGGCGCGCCTTGGCCCGCGCCGCCTGCGCCCGCGCCGCCGCCTTGCCGCTCAAGGCGGGCGTCGCCTCGACAATCGCCTTCAACTCCGCCGCCAGATCCCGCACCGGCTCGCCCACGAGCGCGCCGTTGCCATGCAGAACGACATCGCAGCCGGCGTCAAGCGACCGGCGCGTACGCTCCGCAAGCGTCCCGCCCAACGCCCGCATCGACAGGTCGTCGGACATCAGGAGGCCGTCAAAGCCGATCTCGCCGCGGATCGCCGTTTCGATCACCCGCGGTGAGACCGTCGCGCAGGCCTCGGCATCGATCGCGCTGTAGAGCACATGGGCCGTCATGGCCATCGGCGCATCGGCAAGGGCGCGGAACGGCGCAAAGTCGGTCTGCGCCAGCTCGTCTGCGGAGGTCTCCACCACGGGCAGATCGTAATGGCTGTCGGCCGTCGCTCGTCCATGACCGGGGATATGTTTGACGATGGGCGCGACGCCGCCGGCCAGCAGCCCGTCCATTGCGGCCCGACCTAGCTTCGAGACCTGAGCGATGTCGGCGCCGAAAGCGCGGTCGCCGATCAGGGCGTGGGCGCCGGCATGGATCAGGTCGACGCACGGCGCGCAGTCGGCGTCGAATCCAAGAGCCGTCAATTCGTGCGCCAGCAGGCGATGATTTAGGAACACGGCCTCCACCGCGGCGTCGGGATCGCGGGCGTAGAGCTCGCCAAACGGCGCGGCGGGCGGACGAAACTTCGCCAAAGGCGGCTTCAGCCGTTGCACCCGGCCGCCTTCCTGGTCCACCAGCACCGGCGCGCCCTCGTCGTCGATAGCCGTCCGCAGCGCCGCGATCAGAGCTCGGGTCTGATCGGCGCTCTCGATATTGCGCGCGAACAGGATGAATCCCCAAGGCCGGGCGTCACGGAAGAAGGCCGCCTCCTCGACCGACAGCGTTGGTCCGGAGCATCCCAGGATGCAGGCGGCGCTCACCTGCCCGATCTCCAGCCCAATCCTCGACCTACCCCTTTACGAAACAGGGTTTGCCGTGCGCCTTCAACGCTGTGCAGAAGGCGTTGGCCTGAGCCCGGGTCGCAAAGCCTGACACCCAGGTGCGGAAGAGCGTCGCGCCGTCATGATCGATTGTCATGACGTGCTTCGCCTTGCCGACCATCTGCCCGACCATAAGCTTTGAAACGTCGGCATAGCCTTGGTCGGACAGGGCCGCCGAAGAAAAGGCGCCGATCTGCACCACGGGGCTGCCGGTGACCTGCGACGAGCTCGCCAGGGCGGCGTCTATCGACTTGGGTCCTGCGACCGCCATGGCCTTGCTCGGGGCGGCCCGAGCGACGACGGGCTTGGGCGCGGCCGTCGCCACCTTGAAAGGCGCCGCGTGGGCCGGCGCTGAGCCCGTCATACCCGCCGCCGCGACTTCCGATGCATCGAGGCCAGCTGCGGCGTGGGCCGGTTTGGCCGGCGGCGGTGTGACCTTGACGCGGCCTGGGCCGACCGCTTGGCTCGGACGATCGAGCAGCGCCAGGGTCTTGGCGGCAGGTTCTGGCCTGGGTGCGGGCTGTTCAGGCGCCGGCGCAAAGGTCGGCGCGCCATGCGCGGTCGCGATCTTGGCGACGGGTGCTGTGTTTTGGGGCGTGGCCGGCGTCGCTGTCGCTGTGGGTGGGGGCGTTGGGGCGACGGCCACGGACTTGCTTGCGCCGTCGTCGTCGGCGACGCCATTCGCGGTTGCGATGGCCGGCGGCGGTGCGGTCTTCACAGACACGACCGGCTGACCGATGGGGCGCGGCGCGTCATCGGCTCCACGCACGCCCCCACGGTAGACGACGGCCACACCGACGATCAACACCACGAGCACAACGGCGCTCCCGACCAGCGTCATGGGCACAGGCCGACGCTCGCTTTGCCGACGCGCATCGAATTCGAGGGCTTCGTCGGTCTGAGGCGTGTAAGCGCCGCGGTCGTGATCGGTCATGGCTTGAGCCCCAAGGTAGGCGCGTGGGCGGTATAATGGCGCGTCGCGGGAAGACGGACCCGCGCCGAATCGCCCAAGCATATTCCGAGACGCACGAAAGGCTAAGCCGCCTGATGCGAGTCCGCGCCATTAACGACTCTGTTTCGCTTCGGTGCGTTCGTCGTTCGACTCAACCGTTCCAGTTATCGAGGCGATAGAGCCGCCGATGCTCGTCGATGGCGAACCGATCGGTCATCCCGCCGATGTAGTCGCAAACCACGCGCGCCTTGCCGGCGTCGTCGCGGCCGTCGGCGCGCGCGAACCAGGCCTCGGGCAGGACATCCGGCTCGTTCATATAGACCGCAAACAGTTCACGAAGGATGCGGCGTGCGGCGCTGCGCGTGCGGTTCACCCGCGAATGGCGATACATCCTCGTGTAGAGAAACAGCCGCAGCTGCGAGAGATCCTCCAACATGGTCGGTGAGAAGGCCACGACGGCGCGTCCTAGGCGACGGACCGCGTCGGCGCTCCGAACGCTGGCGAGGCGCGCCTCCGTCTCGCTCAACACATCCTCCACCATGCGCCCAATCATGCGACGCACGGCTTCGAGACGCAGCATTCGCGCGTCAATGTGAGGATAGTCGCGGCGAACGCTTTGGATCACCGGCCCGATCAAGGGCACGTCCAAAATGTCTTCAAGCGTGAACAGGCCGGCCTGCAGACCATCGTCCACATCGTGATTGTTGTAGGCTATGTCGTCGGCCAGGGCCGCCACCTGGGCTTCGGCCGACGCGAAGGTGGACAGCCCAAGATCGTAGGCTTGGCTATAGTCGAGGATCGCCCGATAGGCGGGTTCCCCCAGCTTGTCCGAGACCGGTCCGTTGTGCTTGACCACGCCCTCCAGCGTCTCCCAGGTGAGGTTCAAGCCTTCGAAATCGGGGTAGCGCCGTTCCAGCCGCGTCACCACCCGGAAGGTCTGCACGTTGTGATCGAACCCGCCGAAGGGCGCCATGCACTCTTGAAGCTGCTCCTCGCCGGCGTGGGCGAAGGGCGGGTGGCCGAGGTCGTGGGCGAGCGCAATCGCTTCGGCCAGGTCGTCATCCAGCCTGAGCGAGCGAGCCAGAGAGCGGGCGATCTGGGCCACCTCCAGGCTATGGGTCAGCCGGGTGCGGTAATGATCGCCCTCATGGGCGACAAAGACTTGGGTCTTTTCCTTTAGGCGCCGAAAGGCGGTGCAGTGGATGATGCGGTCGCGGTCGCGGGCGAAGGGCGTGCGGGTCGGGCTGTCGCTCTCGGGATGCTTTCGCCCGTGGGACCGGCTGGCGTCTTCGGCGTAAGGGGCGCGGGCGTCGTAGCGCGGAGTGACAACGGTCAAGCGGCGAACTCCGATTTCGGCCTTGGGCGACGCGGGACTTTCGCAGGCGCGCCAAGGTGCGCATATATAGGCAGACCGCGGAGTCGGCGACCCAGCCATTTTCGCGGAACCGAGATGCGATACCTCTTATGACCCAGACAGACATTGCCCCGACCTTTGCCCTTCAAAGCTCCAAGGACCGGGCGCCGGTCGCCCTTTCCGCCGCCGCCGCTCGCCGGATCGCCGCGATCGGCCAGGAAGAAGGGCGTGCGCTCATGCTGCGAATCGCGGTCGAGGGCGGCGGCTGTTCGGGCTTTCAGTACCAGTTCGACCTGGTCGAGGCGGCCGAGGACGACGATCTACGAATCGAGCGGGACGGCGCGGCGATCCTGGTCGACGAGGTATCCCTGCCCTTTCTCACAGGCTCGGAAGTCGATTTCGTCGATGAACTGGCGGGGGCAGAGTTTCGCATCCGTAATCCCAACGCCAAATCCAGCTGCGGTTGCGGGGTGAGCTTCTCGGTCTGAGGAGCCGCGGTCATGCGCCTCGCCACCTGGAACGTGAACTCCGTCAACGCGCGCCTCGATATCCTGCTGGGCTGGCTGCGGGACACGGCCCCAGATGTCGTGTGCCTTCAAGAGATCAAGTGCGTGGACGAGAAGTTCCCCCGCGAGCCGATCGAAGCGCTTGGCTACAATGTCGAGACCCATGGGCAGAAGAGCTACAACGGCGTCGCCCTGCTGTCGAAATTTCCCCTGTCGGACGTCCGCCGCGGGCTTCCGGGCGATCCAGAGGATGTACAGGCGCGCTATATCGAGGCCCTGGTCGAGGCGCCGCAGCCCGTCAGGGTCGCCTCGATCTACCTGCCCAACGGCAATCCCATCGCGTCCGAGAAGTTCGCCTATAAGCTGGCCTGGATGGCGCGGCTCCATCGCCATGCCGCCGATCTCCTGACCCAGGAAGAGCCCTTGGCGCTCGCTGGCGACTTCAACGTGATCCCCGAGCCGCTGGACGCCGAGCGACCCGGCGACTGGACCGGCGACGCTCTGTTCCAGCCCGAAAGCCGCGCCGCCCATAGGGCTTTACGCTGGCTGGGCTTCACCGACGCCCATATGGCGGTCGGCGAAAATCCCCACGCCTATAGCTATTGGGACTATTTCCGCGACGCCTTCGCCCGCGACAACGGCATCCGCATCGACCATATCCTATTGTCCCCCCAGGCGACGGACAGGTTGAAGGCGAGCGAGGTTTGCCGCGACGTGCGAGGCCTGGAGAAGCCGTCTGATCATGCACCGGTGATGGCGACGTTGACGGACTAACGCCCGCTCACCGCCTTCTAAGGCCAAGACATCCCGGGCTTCTTCATCGCCGCACCCTCGTCCGCAGACCAGCCGCCGCCGAGCGCCGTATAGAGCGAGGCGAGGTCTTGGCAGAGCTGGGCCTTAGCCTGGGTGAGATCGTTCTCCGCGTTCAAGACGGTGGCCTGGGCCTGGAGGATGTTGATGTAGGTGACCAGCCCAATGGCGTATTGCTGTTTGGCGATGACGAGCGAGCTTTGCGCCGCCTTCAGCGACGCCTCCAGAGGCTTGATCCGTTGCTGCTCGGATTTGTACCGGGCCAGGGCGTCCTCAACATTCTGAAGCGCGCTCAGGATGGTCTGCTGATAGCTGAGATAAGCCTGATCGGCCTGAGCCCTGGCCGAGCGGATGCCGGCGCGCACGCGCCCCCCCTCGAAGATCGGCCACTGGATCATACCGTAGCCGAGCGATGCAGCGTTATTCAGGTCGAACAGATGGTTGGTCGTGGTGCTGGCGAAGGCTGGCCCAAAGGCCATGACGTTGAACTTGGGGTAGAGGTTGGCGACTTGGACGCCCACGCCGGCCGTCGCCGCGGCGAGCTCGCGTTCGGCCTCGCGGATGTCTGGCCGGCGGCGCAGCAGGTCCGACGGCAAGCCGACCGGTAGCGTCAAGGGCGGCGACGGCAAGGGACTGTCCCGGTCGAGCTCCGCCGCCATCGTCTCCGGCGCCTGCCCGAGCAGCACGGCGATGGCGTGGATTTGCGCTCGGGCCTCGGCCTGAAGCGCTGGAATCTGGGCGATGGTCGCCTCGACCTGGGCCTGTTGCTGGTTGATGTTGAGCTGGGTGTCGAAGCCGGCCTTCGCCACTTGGCGAACGATGGTGAAGTCGGCGGCCTGGGTCTGGGCCTCGCTTCGGGCGATCTCGATCTCGGCCTGGAGCGCCCGCAGCATCAGATAGTCGTTCGCCACCTCGGCGGTCAGCGACACCTCGCCGTCGCGACGGCGCCAGACCGCCGCTTCCAGATTGGCGTCCGCCTGCTCCACGCTGCGCCGGCCGCCGCCGAAGATGTCGACCTCCCAACTGGCGTCCAGATTGGCGGCGAAGAGGTTGAGGTGCGACGGCGTCGAAACCGTGTCGCCGGCGTCCGCGCCGAAGATATCGGGCAGGAGATAGGATTTGGAGTTGTCGTTCAGGCGCGCGACCGTGGCGCTGGACGAGAGGTGAGGAATGTCGGCGCTGGCGGCGACAACTACGCTTTCCCGCGCCTGGCGCAGCCGGGCGGTCGCCACCTTCAGGTTCAGGTTCTGAGCGAGGGCGCGTGTGACCAGGCTGTTCAGGGTGGGGTCGTTGAACTGGGTCCACCACCGCGACAGGTCCGCCTCGCTGGCGACGGGTTGACTGAGTGGCTCTTGCCCGGTCGAAAGCTCGCTATAGGCGGCGGGCGTGGCGACCTTAGGCGTACGATAGTTGGGACCCACGGCGCAGGCCTGGAGCGCCAAAACGCTCGCGGCGGCCGCCCAAGGCAGTCCGCGGCCCAAACGCTGGAGGAGACTGGAGGCGGTGGGGCTCAAGGTCGCGACCTCGCTCAATGTCCGCCGCCCTGGGGCGACTGGTCCGCCGGTGGCTTTTGCATCAGCAGCAGTAGCGGCAGGGCGCAGAAGGTGATGACCATCAGGAGATGGAAGGCGTCGATGTAGGACAACATGCCCGCCTGCCTGTTGAGCTGACTATAGATCATGCCGAGCGCCTGGCCGGGCGCCGCGGCGGCTGGCTGGCCATTGGCCTGAAGCTGCTGGGTCATCAGGTTCAGCGCATGGGTATAGCTGGGGTTCAACGGGTTGAGCGTCTCCACATAGCGGGCTTGGTGGAATTGCTGGCGTTGTTGCGTCAGGGTCTGGACCATGGAGATGCCGATGGAGCCGCCCAAATTACGCATCACATTCATCAGGGCCGACGCCTGGTTGCTCTGCTCGGGCTTCAGTCCGACGTAGGCGATGGAGGTGATCGGCACGAACAGGAACGGCAGGCTGAACGCCTGAAACGCCCGCGCAGCCGCGACAGAGCCGAACGATAACAGCGTATCCAGATGGGTGAAGTTCCAGAAAGCCAGCCCCTGCATGACAAAGGAAAAGCCGACGAGCAGGCGGGGATCGATCTTGGAGCTCAGAACGCCGGCGAGCGGCATGAAGAGAATGGTCACCGCGCCGCCCGCGGTTAGGGCCAAACCCGCGTCTGTCGCCGTGTAGCCGATCACCTGCTGCAGAAGCTGGGGGATGAACTGGGCGGTGCCGAAGATGATGAGCCCCACGAGCAACAGCATGAGCGAGGCGACGGCGAAATTTCGCTGGCCGAACATGCGAATCCGCACCACAGGCTCCTTGCGGCTGAGCTCCCAGGGGATGAACGCCACGAGCGAGACCGCGCAAATCACCGAGGCGATCTGGATCACCGGGCTGGAGAACCAGTCGAGCCTCTGGCCCCGATCCAGGGTGATCTCCAGCGCCCCGAGAAACAGCGCCGCCAGGGCGAAGCCCGGAAAGTCGAACCTGATGCCTTTAGCGGTCAGGGCCTTGCGCTGCCGGACCATCGCCTCGGGCTCGTCCACGAACAGGTGAACCAGGGTCAGGGATAAGAGGCCCACCGGGATGTTGATCAGAAACACCCAGTGCCAACTGTAATTGTCCGTCAGCCAACCGCCGAGCGTCGGGCCGATGGTCGGACCCGCAATGACCACGATGCCATAACCCGCGAACGCCAGGGCGCGCTGCTGCGGAGAAAACGTGTCGACGATCATCGACTGCTCGACGGCGGCCAATCCCCCCCCGCCAATGCCCTGGAGAATGCGGGCCATGATCAGGAAGGTCAGATCTTGTGAGATACCGCAGAGGAAGGACGCGAACGTGAAGATCGCGACCGAGATCATGTAATAGCGTTTGCGGCCGACGACGTCCGCCAGCCAGCCGCTGATGGGCGTGATCACGGCCTGGGCGACCAGGAAGGTGGTCAGGACCCACGTCGCCTCGTCGTAGCTCGATCCCGTAGACCCCGCGATATGATCGAGGGCGACGTTGGCGATCGAGCTATCCAGCGTGGTCATGAAGGTGGCGATCGAGATTACGCCCAAGATCAGCCAGGGGTTTCTATTTCCCGCGACCGAGCGGGCCGGCGTCCACCCCCCTCCCCGTCCTACCGGCGCCGTTTCCGCCATCAGAGGACTCTGACGCTGGGTTCGACTGACAGGCCGGGGCCGAGCGGGCAGTCCTTTGGCACATCGTCCAGCACGATCTTCACGGGCACCCGCTGCACCACCTTCACGAAGTTGCCGGTGGCGTTTTCCGGCGGCAAAATGCCAAAGGCTTGCCCGGAGCCGCGCTGGATCGAGTCCACATGGCCGTGAACGTCCGCCGTGGGACAGGCGTCGATGTGGACGGTCGCCGGCTGGCCTGGACGCATATGGGCCAGCTGGGTCTCCTTGAAATTGGCGGTCACCCAGATCCGCGTGGGCACCAGGGCCATGACCTGGGCGCCGGCGTTGAGATAGGTTCCAATCGCCACGCTGCGCTGGGCGATGTTGCCGTCTTCGGGCGCATAGATCGTCGTGTAGGCGAGATCGAGCCGAGCGGACTGGATCTGGGCGTCGGCCGATTGGACTTGCGCCCGGCCGGCCGCGATCTGGGCTTGGGCCGCGGCGCGCTGGGTTGCGGTGGCGCGCACCTGGGCCTCTGCGGACTGCACTTGGCGCAGCGCCGCGTCGCGTTGCGCGGCGGTGCTCCGGGCCTGACTGAGGGCTTGATCCAGCTGCTGCTGGGCCACGGCGGTCGCGTTGACGGCCTTCAGAGCGCCGTAGCGCGCGAGGTCGCTGGCGGCGAAGGCGGCCTGGGCTGTGTTGGATTGGGCGCTGGCCGAAAGCTGGCGAACGTTGGCTTCGCCGACGAGGATTTGGGCGGCGATCTGCACCAGCTGCGCTTGGGCCTGAGCGATCTGGGCCTCGGCTGCGGCGCGGGTGGCCAGCGCCTTATTGAGACTGGCCTGTTCGTCGTTTGGATCGAGCTCGACCAACGCCTGACCGGCGCGAACGAACTGGTTGTCGTCGACCAACACCCGCGAAACACGGCCCGAAATACGCGGTGCGATCCGGACCAGGTGAGTATCGATAAAGGCGTCGTCGGTACTTTCGAAGTGGCGTGCGTTCAGGAAGAACAGAACCGCCAGCACGACCAGAACCAAGAGCACGACGATGGCGATTAAAACGCCGATGGGATGGCGCGCCCATAGACTGGGCTTCTTTTGAGGCGGCTTTTCAGCCGGTCCACCCTTCTGGGGCTCAGCGGAGGTGTCGGCTGGCGTATCCGCTTCCGACGCTGTCGCGTCATAGCTCCGCGGATCCTGGGTTTTTCGGCTATGATCGTCGTGTTCCGAGGGTCCCTCCGACGACATGCCAATCCCTTCTGAACGTTTTACACAGTAACTCACGCCGCGAGGCCGACCAGCTGCTCGCTGCGCGCCGCGAAGGAACATTCAGACGTCGAATAGGTTCCGTCGTGTGAAACAGAATTTGAGCAGGAGGATACAGACGATGGAGATGGGCGTGATTGGGCTGGGCGGCATGGGCTCAGGGATGGCGGCCAACCTCCTGAAGGCGGGTCACAAGGTCGTGGTCTGGAACCGTTCGCCTGGACCTGTCGAAGCCTTGACGGCGCAGGGCGCCATCGCCGCCGCCTCGCCCAAGGATGCTTTCCAGGGCGAGGCCACGGTGACCATGCTGGCGGACGATCAGGCCGTACGAGACGTCGTGCTGGAGTCCGGCGCCCTGGACGCGGCGCGCACCGGTCTGGTTCACGTCGTCAGCGCCACGATTTCGGTCGCTCTGGCGCAAGAGCTTGAAAAACTTCACGCCGACCGCGGCCTAGGCTACGTCGCCGCCCCGGTTCTGGGCCGGCCGGACGTCGCTGAACAGGGCCAGCTCAACGTTTTGGCCGCGGGCGATGCAGCCGCGATGGCCAAGGTTCAGCCGCTCCTCGACGTAATCGGCAAGCGCACCTGGCGGGTCGGCGACGCCCCTCATCAGGCCAATGTCGCCAAGCTCCAAGTCAACTTCATGATCGCCGCCGCGATCGAAACCATGGCCGAGGCCTTCACCGTCGCTGAGAAGTCCGGCGTCGACCCGGCATTTATGTATGAACTGATCACCGAGACCTTGTTCGCCGCGCCAGCTTACAAGACCTATGGCCAGTTCATCGTCGACCAGCAGTTCGCGCCGGCGAAATTCAAGTTGAAGCTCGGTCTGAAGGACATCCGCCTGGCGCTCGCGGCCGGCGAAGCGGTGGACGCACCGGCGCCCCTGGCTGCGCTCTTGCGAGATAACTTTATCGACGCGATGGCGCATGGGGGCGCAGACCTGGATTGGGCCGGCCTGGCGACGGTCGCGCGCCGACGCGCGGGACTCTGATGCGCGCCGACGCGCGGGACTCTGAACAGCAAGGCATTGCGCGCCATTTCAAATGGGAGATAGGGTCTGCGCCGTCCTATCCGGAGTAGATCATGGCGTCCTCTCTCTCGCGCAGCCTGGCGTCCGCTTGGGTTTCAGGCGTCTTGGCCATGCTGGCCTTGGCGGCGTCGCCGGCGCAGGCGCGGCCCTTTACGGCGCAGGACCTCGCCACCCTGCCGCGGCTGTCCGACCCCCATGTGTCGCCGGACGGTCGCCATGTGGTCTACGATCTGCGAACCATCGACTACGCCGCTAACAAAAGCGCCCACGCCCTATGGCTGGTGGATGTTGCGGGCGGTTCGCCTCGGCGCTTGGCCGCCTCGGACGGCGGAGCCAGCAGCCCGCGGTGGTCCGGAGATGGAAAGTCGATCTATTTTCTGTCGGGACGCAGCGGGTCCGACCAGGTCTGGAAGACCGATATCGCCGGCTTGACCGCTGCCCAGGTCACGCATCTGCCGCTCGACGTCGGCGTGTTCAAACTGGCGCCCGGCGGCGGCCACATCGTTGTCAGCCAGGCTGTGTTCCCCGATTGCGGTACGCCGGACTGCACGGCGGCGCGCGAGAAGGCCAAGGCGGCGGACAAGGCCGGCGGCCAGCTCTTCACCAAGTTGTTCGTACGGCATTGGGATACCTGGGCGGATGGGACCCAGAACCGTCTATTCGCCCTCGCCCTCGACAGCGCGGGTCTGGCGACGGGCGAGCCCACGCCGCTGATGGCGCATATCGACGGCGACACGCCGACCAAGCCGTTCGGCGGCGATGAGGACTTCGATATTTCGCCGGACGGAAAGAGCGTCTTCTTCTCCGTGCGCACCGCGGGCCGAACCGAGCCCTGGAGCACCAATTTCGATATCTGGCGCGTGAGCCTGGACGGCGCTTCGGCGCCCGTCGACCTGACCGCCGGCAATCCGGCCTGGGACGCCGAGCCTGTGGTCTCGCCCGACGGTCGATACCTGGCCTATCGCGCCCAGCGGCAGCCGGGCTTTGAATCCGATCGGTTCGGCGTCTGGATCATGACCTTGGGCGCCGGCGCGACTCGCGAGCTGGCGCCCGACTGGGACCGCTCGGCCGGCCACATCGCCTGGTCCCCCGACGGCAAGACGATCCTGACGACCGCCGACGACATGGGCCACGGGCGCCTATTCGCCATAGACTTGGCCACGGGCAAGGTCACGGCGCGAAGCGGCGACGACCATGTCGGCGAGTTCGACGTCGGCGCGACGGGCGTCATTTATACATCGGACAGTTTCGCCCATCCGTCCCATCTTTATGCCCAGAACCTTACGGGGGGCGACGTCCGCGAACTCGTCGATCCAGACGCGGCGGCCTTAGCCGGCGTAGAGACCGCGCCCTTCGAACAGTTCGCCTTCGTCGGCTGGAATAACGAAGCGGTGCACGGCTACGTCTTCAAGCCGGACGGCTTTCAGCCCGGTCGCAAATACCCTGTGGTGTTCCTGATCCACGGCGGTCCGCAAGGGTCATGGAACGACAGCTGGAGCTATCGCTGGAATCCGCAAACGTGGACGGGGCTCGGCTACGGTGTGGTGGTGGTCGATTTCCATGGATCGACAGGCTACGGTCAGGCCTTCACGAATGCAATCAGCCAACATTGGGGCGACCGTCCCTTGGAGGACCTGCAGAAGGGCTGGGCCGCGGCGCTCAAAGCCTATCCCTATCTGGACGGCGCGCACGCCTGCGCGCTCGGCGCCTCCTATGGCGGCTATATGATCAACTGGATCGCCGGCGTTTGGAGTCAGCCTTGGAAGTGTCTGGTGGTGCACGACGGCGTGTTCGACAGCCGCATGATGGCCTATTCCACCGAGGAGCTCTGGTTCTCCGAGTGGGAAAACGGCGGGCTGCCGTGGCTCGCCGCGACCGATATCGAAAAGTTCAACCCGATCGACCACGTCGCGTCATGGACCAAGCCCCAACTGGTGATCCACGGCGGGCGCGACTATCGCATCCCGCTCGAACAGGGGCTGGGCGCCTTCACCGCCCTGCAGCGAAAGGGAGTTCCCAGCGAATTCCTGTACTTCCCGGACGAAAATCACTGGGTGCTCAAGCCGCAGGATTCTGTGCAATGGCATGGCGCCGTTCAGGATTGGGTGAAACGCTGGACGGCGCCGTAACCGCGAGACGGCGAATACCCCTCGCGGTTGAACGAAGATCGCCTATTTACATTCTCCGTTAAGCGCTGCCGTTCGGTGCGCGAGTTCAGGAGGGCCGAGTGCGCCGCGCTTTGTTGTCGATTCCAGCCGCCGCAATTTTGCTGTGCGGCCTCGTTCAGAGCCCGGCTCTGGCTCAAACGCCTGCGGTCGTGGACCAGACCGTCGCCGTTCCACCGGCCGGCGTGACGCCCGGCCCCAATCCCGATCCCTGGGAGCCCTTCAATCGGGCCGTGTTCTCGGTATTCCAGGGCGCCGACCGGGTCGCTCTGCGGCCGGCGGCGATCTTCTACAGTCGGGCGACGCCAAAGCCGCTTCAGGTCGGCCTACGCAACGCCTTTCGCAATTTGCACGAGCCGATCGTGTTCGTGAACGATGTGTTCCAGGCCAGGTTTAACAACGCCGGCGTCACGCTGGGGCGTCTGGCGCTCAACTCGACCGTCGGGTTCGCCGGCCTGTTCGATCCGGCGACGGGCGCGGGCCTGCCCTATCACAACAATGGATTTGGCACGACGCTGGGCCGGTATGGCGTGCCGCCGGGGCCCTATCTGTTCGGCGCCGGACCGACGGACGTGCGCGATGCGATCGGTAGCGGCGTGGACATCCTGACCGATCCCCTGACCTGGATCAATTTCCATGGCCGGCTGGGCTTTGGCGTCAGTCGCGGCGTCGTGAGCGCTTTGGACGACCGGGCCGAAGCGGACCCGCAGCTCAAGGCGCTCAGCGCCATGTCGACCGATGAGTACGCCTCGCTTCGTTCGCTGTATCTGCAAAATCGGGCGGCCGAGATCACCGGCGGCCAGGTCAATGTCAACGACCTCCCGAGCTTTGGCGACGAGCCGGCAGGCCTGCCTAACCGCGCCGGCACGCCGGGCGCACCGCCCGCGGCGCTCACGACGCCTGGGGCGGGCGACTCCGGCGCCCTGCCTTCCATGGCGGCGCCGACGACGACGCCAGCCCCGTCTCCGACTGCGACTCCGCCAAGCTCGACGCCGCACCCGTAATACCTGCAAAGATCGGTTCAATCCGGCGCGGTCTCGCTTTAGAAGAGCGGGCCGGCAGGTCGGCGGAAGGTCAATAGACGATGGCGAAAGGCGATCCCGTCCTGGTTACGGGCGCATCTGGATTCGTCGGCTCGGCGGTCGCCCGCAAGCTGAGCGAGCGCGGTTTCGAGGTGCGGGCGCTGGTTCGTGCGTCGAGCTCGCTCGATAACCTGCGCGGTTTTCCCTGCACGCCAGTGGAGGGCGATCTTCTAGACGCCGCCTCGGTCGAGCGCGCGGCGCAAGGCGTGCGCTTCGTCTTTCACGTCGCCGCCGACTATCGCCTGTGGGCGAAGGACCCGGAAGAGATCGTCCGCAACAATCGGGCGGGTACGCTGGCTGTGATGCGGGCGGCCCTGGCCGTCCGCGCCGAGCGGGTCGTCTATACCTCCAGCGTCGCGACCTTGAGCCTGAAGGGCGCAACCGGGCCGGTCGACGAGACCCATCCCTTGGAACCGGAAGACGCCATCGGCGCCTATAAGCGCAGCAAGGTGGTCGCGGAGCGGCTGGTGGAGCAGATGGCGGCGCAGGAGGGGTTGCCGGTGGTGATCGTCAATCCCTCAACGCCCATCGGCCCCAGGGACATCAAGCCGACGCCGACCGGGCGGATCATTGTCGAGGCCGCGATGGGGCGAATGCCGGCCTTTGTCGAGACCGGTCTGAACCTCGCCCACGTCGACGACGTCGCCGAAGGCCATCTGCTCGCGCTCGATAAGGGCGCGGTCGGCGAGCGCTATATTCTGGGCGGCCAGGATGTGGAGCTTCGCGAGATGCTTGCTGCGATCGCCAGCCTGGTCGGCCGCAAACCCCCGACCGTCAGCCTGCCCCGCGGCCCGCTCTATCCCCTCGCCTACGCCGCCGAGGCGGTTGCGGCGGTGACCGGCAAGGAGCCGTTCCTGACCGCCGACGCGCTGAAGATGGCGCGCTACAAGATGTTCTTCACCTCGGCGAAGGCGCAAAGCCAGCTGGGTTACTCGGCGCGGCCTTACGCGCAAGGCCTCGCCGACGCGATCGCCTGGTTCAGGAGCGCCGGGTCGCTGAAATGACGTCGATAATGGCAAGCGCGATCCTGGGCTTATTTGGCGTCTTACCGGTCCTGATCTGGACTTATCTGCTGGTGGGCCGGGGCCTGTTCTGGCTGGCGCGGGAGCGGGACGACCGGGACGAGCCAGCCGCGCCAGCCCAGTGGCCGGCCGTGGTCGCCGTGACGCCCGCCCGCAACGAAGCGGACGTGATCGCCCGCTCGGTCGCCAGCCTCTTGGCCCAGGATTATCCCGGCGAGTTCCGCCTCATCCTCGTCGACGACCAGAGCGAAGATGGCACAGCCGAGGTCGCACGGGCTGCGGCGGCGAACATCGGCCAGGCGCGACGGCTCGACGTGCTCGCGGGCCAGCCCTTGCCTAAAGGCTGGGTCGGCAAGATGTGGGCCGTCAACCAGGGGATCGACCGCGCCAACCAAACGGCGCCCGTCTATCTGCTTCTGACCGACGCCGACATCGGCCACGCGCCAGACAACCTGCGCCGCCTGGTGGCCCGCGCCGAAGCGGGCGATCTGGCGCTCGTTTCATTGATGGCGCGGCTCTCTACGGAGACCTGGGCGGAGCGGCTTTTGATCCCGGCCTTCGTTTTCTTCTTCGACATGCTGTTTCCATTCGGCTGGGTGAACGACGCCCGCTCGAAGGTCGCCGCCGGCGCCGGCGGCTGTATGCTGGTGCGACGCGACGCCCTGCAGGCGGCTGGCGGCGTCGCAGCGATCCAGAACGCCATCATCGACGACTGCGCGCTGGCCACGCAGCTCAAGGGTCAAGGTCCGATCTGGCTCGGCCTCACTCACCGCGCCGAAAGCTTGCGTCCCTATGGCTCGATCGGCGACATTGGCAAAATGGTGTCCCGCTCAGCCTACGCCCAGTTGAGATACTCGCCGTGGCTCCTGGCCGGAACGGTTTTGGGGATGGGGCTCACCTATCTTGCGCCCTGCGCCGCGGCCTTGTTGGGCCATGGGGCGGTTCAAGCGCTTGGCGTCCTGGCGTGGCTGATGATGGTCTTAAGCTTCGCGCCGACGGTGCGCTACTATAGGCTGTCGCCGCTGTGGGGCTTCGCTTTGCCGCTGATCGGCGCGCTCTATACCCTGTTCACGGTTCAGTCGGCGGTGCAGGTCTGGCAGGGTAAGGGCGGCATGTGGAAGGGCCGCGCCCAGGCGATGGCGGGAGCGACGCAATGAGCCCAAATACTTTGGCGCAAGCCGTGACCTTGGATAGCGCTGCGCCCTCGGCCGCCGCGCTGGCCTCGGGCAAGGGCCATACCGATGAGAACTTTCCGGTCGCCTCGGTCCTGATCGCGCCTCAGCACCGGCCCGCCGTCATGGCCTTCTATGCGTTCGCCCGAGCCGCCGACGACGTCGCCGATAACGCCGGCGCCACGCCAGCGCAAAAGCTCGCGCTGCTGGAGACGATGCGCGCGACCTTGGCGGGTGAAAGCGACGCCGACGCCAACGCACTCGCCTTACGCAATGTCCAGCAGGCGCGCGGCGTGTCGGCCCAGCATGGGCTCGATCTCCTGGAGGCCTTCCGCCGGGATGTGACCAAGCTGCGTTACACGGACTGGGGCGACCTTATGGACTATTGCCGCTATTCGGCGTCGCCGGTGGGGCGGTTTGTGCTGGATGTCCATGGCGAAAGTCGCGCCACCTGGCCGGCCAACGATGCGCTCTGCTCAGCCCTTCAGGTCATTAACCACCTGCAAGACTGCGCCAAGGACTACCGCGACCTCGATCGCGTCTATTTGCCTGAAAGCGAGTTGGCGGCGGCCGGGATCGGCGTCGAGGCGCTGACTGCGCCGAAAGCATCCTCAGGCCTGCGTCAAGTCATCTCCGACTTGGCCGGCCTCACCGGCGTACTGCTGGACCAGGCGCGGCCCCTGGCGGGCCAGGTCCGCGACGGCCGGTTGGCGCTTGAGATCGCCGTGATCCAGCGCATGGCCGAAAGCTTGAACGCGGGCCTGCGTCGCCGCGATCCCCTCAGCGAGCGCGTGCATCACAGCAAGCCCGAGGTTATAGGCCTGGCCCTGACCACCGCCCTCGCCTTCCCATTCAAACGTCTGCTAAGCCGGACTGAGTCCTTATGAGCGTCGCCGCCTCTCCCTCCAACCTCGATACCTCTCCTGCGGAAGCGGCCACCCAGGCGTCTGGCAGTTCGTTTTACGCCGGTATGCGGGTCCTGCCCAAGGCGGAGCGGGAGGGCATGTACGCCGTCTACAGCTTCTGCCGTCAGGTCGACGACATCGCCGACGATCTGGAGGGCGCCCAGGAAGACCGGCGCGATCTCTTGAACGCCTGGCGCACCGACTTGGCGGCCCTCTACGCGGGCGCACGCCCGGCGCGCACGGCCTTTCTCGCCGAGCCCGTGGCGCGGTTCGGCCTGCGCCAAGCCGATTTCCTCGCGGTGATCGACGGTATGGAAATGGACGTCGATCAGGACATCCGCGCCCCCGACCTCGAAACGCTCGATCTTTATTGCGACCGCGTCGCCAGCGCTGTGGGCCGGCTGTCGGTCAAGGTGTTCGGCATGGACGAGACGCCGGGCCTGACGCTCGCGCACCATCTGGGCCGCGCGCTGCAGCTGACCAATATTCTACGCGACCTGGACGAGGACGCCACGATCGGGCGTCTCTACATGCCAGCCGAACTGTTGCGCGAGGCCGGGATCGAAAGCGACGATCCGGCCGTCGTCGTCGACGACCCCCGGTTGGCCACGGCGGCGGCGGCGCTGGCGGCGCGCGCCAAGGCCCACTATGCGCAGGCGCAAGCGGTGCTGGCGGCGAGGCCCAAGGGGCGCATGATCGCGCCGCGCCTGATGTATGGCGTCTATTCGCGCATCTTGGAACGGATGACGCGGATCGGCTGGGCGCCGCCCCGCCTTCGGGTTCGCGTCGGCAAGCTGGAGCTGATCTGGATTCTGGTTCGCCGCGGACTGCTGGGGTGAGCGCGGTCAAGCGGGGCGCCGGCAAGGCGTACATCGTCGGCGCCGGCCTTGCGGGTCTGTCGACGGCCGTGCGACTGGCCGCCCAGGGCGTTGAGGTCGAGGTGTCGGACGCCGCCGCTCACGTCGGCGGGCGATGCCGCTCCTATTTCGACCCCCAACTCGGCCTGACGCTGGATAACGGCAACCACCTGGTGCTGTCGGGCAATCGCGCGGTGATGGACTATCTGGCGGCGATCGGCGCGAACGACCGGTTGGTCGGGCCGGCCAAAGCCGAGTTCGACTTCGCCGACGTCCGCTCTGGCGAACGCTGGCGGATGCGGCCGAACGAGGGGCCTGCGCCCTGGTGGATATTCTCGCCTCGCCGACGACCGCCTGGGACCCGTCTTACCGAATACTTAGGCTTGGCCGGTTTGTTGCGCCCAAAGCCGGGCCGGCGAATCGATCAGGCGATGGCGTGCAAGGGGCCGCTATGGGATCGGCTGATGCAGCCGTTTCTGCTCGCGGCGCTGAATACGGAGCCAGAGGCAGGCGACGCTACTCTGGCCGCGGGCGTGATCGCGGAGACCCTTGCCAAGGGCGGTCGCGCCTATCGCCCCCGAATCGCTGAGCCGACGCTCGGCGCCGCCTTTATCGAGCCTGCTCTCAGCACTTTGGCCGCCCAGGGCGTGAGCGTGCGCTTGAGCCGGCGTCTGCGCGCCCTGACGATGGACGGCGATCGTGTTTCCGCCCTCACCTTTGCCGATGGCGTGGTGGCGCTTTCGCCGCAAGATCAGGTGATTGTGGCGACGCCCCCATGGATCGCCGCCGACTTGATCCCTGGCCTCAGCGTCCCGACCGAGTTCCGCGCCATCGTTAACGGTCACTTCCGATTGGCGCCTCCTCCTGAGGCGCCCAGCATGATCGGTGTGATCGGAGGAACCGTAGAGTGGATTTTTGCTTTTCATAACCGTATATCTGTCACTGTCAGTGGTGCAGATCGTCTGGTGGAGGTCGAGCGGGAAGCTCTGGCGTCTAGGCTCTGGCAGGATGTGGCGGCGGTTTATGGCCTCCCCCCCGATCTGCCGCCCTGGCAGATTGTGAAGGAAAAGCGCGCGACCTTCGCCGCGACGCCGGAGCAGAATGCAAAGCGTCCCACGGCCGAAACGCGGTGGAAGAACCTGACCTTGGCGGGAGATTGGGTCCAAACCGGCCTGCCCGCGACGATTGAGGGCGCACTGCGCTCTGGAGAACACGCTGCCGATTTGGCGCTGACGCGTTTGATCGTGTAGCAGTCCCTTTGGGAACAGATTCTGAAAATGTACGACGCAAGTTTAGACGAAACAGGCTCCAGCGCCAAAACCTCGGCAGAGTCGCTCGACGCGGCTGTGCAGAAGGCCGCCGACGCCTTGTCCAAGCTTCAGCGGAGCGACGGACATTTTGTATTCGAACTGGAAGCCGATGCAACGATTCCGGCTGAATACGTGCTGCTACGCCAATTCTTGGGCGAGCCGGACGATCTTGAGCTTGAACACAAGATCGGCGTCTATCTGCGCCGCATCCAGGGCGATCATGGCGGCTGGCCCCTGTACCACGGCGGCCCGTTCGATATCAGCGCGACGGTAAAGGCCTATTACGCGCTGAAGATGATCGGCGATTCGGTCGACGCGCCGCATATGGTCCGCGCGCGGCGTGAGGTGCTGGCCCGCGGCGGAGCTCGCGCGACCAATGTGTTCACGCGTATTCAGCTGGCGCTCTACGGCATGGGCGATTGGATCGACGTGCCGACCATGCCGGCCGAGCTGATCCTTTTGCCGCGGTGGTTTCCGATCCATCTTTCGAAGATGAGCTATTGGGCGCGCACGGTCATCGTGCCGCTGTTGGTGCTGATGTCCAAGAAGCCCCTGGCCCGTAATCCGCGGGGCGTTAGGGTTGACGAGCTCTATCTGCCCAGCAAACGCGCCAAGTGGGTTTCAAATAACGCCGATCCCAAGTGGATATGGACCGTCCTCTTTAATGCGCTGGACGCCGTACTGAAGGCGGCAGAGCCGTTTTGGCCCAAGCGCCTGCACGACCACGCCATCGCCCGCTGCGTCGATTTCGTGGTCGAGCGCCTGAATGGCGAGGACGGCCTGGGGGCCATCTATCCGGCCATGGCCAATAGCGTGATGATGTTCGATGCGCTGGGCTATCCCGAGGATCATCCCGATCGCGCCATCGCGCGCAAGTCGATTGAGAATCTGTTGGTGATCAAGGACGACGAGGCCTACTGCCAGCCTTGCGTCTCGCCCGTCTGGGATACGGCGCTGGCGTCCCACGCCTTGATGGAAGCCGGAGTCGAGGATAGCGACGAGCGCGTGAAGCGGGCGCTGGATTGGCTGATCCCGCGTCAGGTTCTGGATGTGAAGGGCGATTGGGCGGACTGGAAGCCGGATGTGCGTCCGGGCGGATGGGCCTTCCAATACAACAACGCCCACTATCCCGACTTGGACGATACGGCCGCGGTGGTGATGGCGCTGGATCGTGCGCGCGGCCAGATGGGCGCCTCGATCGCGGTCGACGATTACGACACCGCCATTGCTCGGGGCGAGGAGTGGGTGCTGGGCCTGCAAAGCAAGAACGGCGGGTTCGCCGCCTTCGACGCCGACAACACCTACTACTATCTTAATAATATCCCCTTCGCCGACCACGGCGCCCTGCTCGATCCGCCGACCGTGGATGTGGCGGCTCGGTGCGTCGGAATGCTGGCGCAGCTAGGCGTGAGCCTGGATAGCCCGAGGATGAAGGCGGCCGTCGATTATCTGGAGCGCGAGCAGGAGGCGGACGGCAGCTGGTTCGGCCGCTGGGGCGTCAACTATATCTACGGCACCTGGTCGGCGCTCTGCGGCCTGAACGCCGCGGGTGTGCCTCATGGCGCGCCCATGATGCGCAAGGCGGTCGATTGGCTGCTGAAGATCCAGAATGCGGACGGCGGCTGGGGCGAGGACTGCGACAGCTATAAGCTAGACTATAAGGGCTACGAACAGGCGCCATCTACGTCCTCCCAAACCGCCTGGGCGCTACTCGGGCTGATGGCGGCGGGCGAGGTCGATCACCCAGCCGTGGCGCGCGGCATCGCCTATCTGGAGCGCACCCAGGGCGAAGACGGCTTGTGGCCGGAAGAGTTCTATACGGGCGGCGGCTTCCCGCGGGTCTTTTACCTGCGCTACCACGGCTACCGAAAGTTTTTCCCGCTCTGGGCCTTGGGCCGTTACCGCAACCTCACCCGCGGCAACTCCCGCCAAGTGGCGTTCGGGATTTAATAGTTCATCTCCCTTCCCCCTTGATGGGGGAAGGGGCAGGGGATGGGGGTGCGAACACGACGATGCGGCGAGGATACCCAGCGTCTCCGCCTCCCTCGCCATCTTCGTCACCGTCTGCGGGTTCACCCCCATCCCCTGCCCCTTCCCCCATCAAGGGGGAAGGGATCGTAGCGTTGGCGGCGACGGGGATGAAGCGTGAGGCCGCCCTCATCGCTGGCCCAGGCCTTCAATCCGTTGTTAGCGGCGGCGTGGCGGATCTGTTGGGCGCAAGACTGAAGACTGCTCTCGCGCAGTACAAGGTCGTCGGCATCATCAGCGTCGGGCTAGGCGGCGCGCTCTCGCCAGAGCTGGCTGTTGGAGACTGGGTGATCGCAGAGCGCTTAATAGACGGCGCCACGACCTGGGAGACCGATGCGGCCTGGACGGCGGCTATAGCCCTAGCGCTTGGACCGACCGCACGCCTAGGCGCAATCATCGGCAGCGACACGATGGTTGCGAACGCCGAGGCTAAGGCCGCTCTGCACAAATCGACCGGCGCGCTGGCCGTGGATATGGAATCCCACGTCGCCGCACGAATTGCGAGCGCTCACGGACTCCCGTTTGCGGCGCTCCGGGCGATGTCGGACGACGCCGCGCGAACCCTCCCAAAAGCCGCCCTCGCCGGCATGAACCCGAATGGGGGCATGAACCTCGCGGGCGTCTTGTGGACCCTGGTTAAGGACCCCCGCCAACTGCCGGCCCTCGTTCGGACCGGACAGGAGGCGGGTGTGGCCTTCAAGGCGCTGGGCCTACTCGGCGGCGACCACCTTCTTTGCGGCCCGGGGATTGGATGCCCGTATCTCGGCGAGCTTCTTTTCGACGTGACCTGAGAAGACGAAGTTGGCGGGTCGCTGGTTGGCCAGCGAAATCTCGGGCGCCATCTCGCCTTCGGTCTTTATCCCCGAAAACGCCAGCTTCAGCAGCTTCAACGGGTTCTTCACCGCATCGGTCGTCGCCGTGCCTTCGAAGCCGCAGTGGACCATACAATCGGCGCACTTCTCGTACTTGCCGACACCGTACTGATCCCACTCCGTCGTCTCCATCAGCTCCTTGAAGGTCTTGGTATAGCCTTCGCCGAGCAGGTAGCAGGGCTTTTGCCAGCCAAACACGGTGCGCGCCGGCATAGACCAGGGCGAGCACTCATAGGTCTGGTTGCCGGCCAGGAAGTCCATGAACAGGGACGAGTTGGTGAACACCCAGTTCTTGCCGCCGTTTCCGCGCTTCAGCACGTCGCGGAAGAACTGCTTCGTCTTGGCGCGATTGAGGAAGTGTTCCTGATCGGGCGCTCGCTCATAGGCGTAGCCGGGCGAGATGGTGACGCCATCGCAGCCAATCGCCTTCATCTCGTCGAAGAAGGTCGCGAGGCGTTCCGGATCGGCGCCATCGAAGATCGTGCAGTTGATCTGGGTGCGGAAGCCCTTGGCCTTGGCCATCCGAATCGCTTCGACCGCCGTCTCATAGACGCCGTCCTGGCAGACCGACTTGTCGTGCATCGCCTGGTCGCCATCCAGATGGATGGACCAGGTGAAATAGGGGTGGGGCTCGTACTGATCGATCTTCTTTTTCATCAGAAGCGCGTTCGTACAAAGGATCACGAACTTCTTCTTGGCGATGAAACCCTTGACGATCTTGGGCATGTCGCGATGCAGCAGCGGCTCACCGCCGGCGATGGAGACGGCGGGCGCGCCGCATTCGTCAATCGCCTCCATGCACTGCTCGTAAGACAGGCGCTGGTTCAAGATCTCGTCCGGATAGTCGATCTTACCGCAGCCGGCGCACGCCAGGTTGCAGCGGAACAACGGCTCCAGCATCAGCACGAGCGGGTAGCGCTTTACGCCCGCCACATGCTTCTTCACCACATAGGCCCCGATGCGGGCCGCTTGTCGAAGCGGAAATCCCAAGCCCAACTCCTTCACAATCCATGGCCCCGCCGCGCTTTTAGCGCAGGGGGAGGCCTTTCAAAGGCCGCCGATATAGGACGCCCTCTTAGTAGGTCGCCAAATATAAGGCTTCGAAGCCCCAAACGCCCGTCGCCGCCGCGATAGCCAACTCTGTCGCCGATCTCAAACGCTCATACTTAGCCGTCGCAGACTGTCTGGCGACTGCCGCGACCCTATCAGGTTACGACCGCAGCGACTCCAAGGCGACTTGATTCGTTTTCGAACGTGCATCGTCAACGTATGACGCCGAGGCGCATGTTTGAAGTGGACGGCCGGGTCCATCTGAGCTTGCGCCTGATTTTTACGCATTATGATGCGAAAACGTAACGGACGTGCGACTTGCGCAAGCCGCCGCGTCATCGCATGGAAGCCCTGATCGTGTAACGATCACGATCGACGATGACGGTCGTTATCTTAAAGTGGAGGCTAAAGCGTGGCGGAAGAGACGATCATCGAGGCGCGACCTCATATCGAAGCGGCCGCCCAGACCGACCGCCTCACCCCAGACCCCGCCCGCGGCCTCGCCCAAGCCCTGAGCGATGCGGCGACCGAGGTTAACGCGGCCATGGTCGATCTGCTGCCGGCCCCCGCCCCCATCTATGGCCGCGTCCAGGATGCCATGCGCTACGCCATCTTCGTCGGCGGCAAACGGTTGCGGCCGTTCCTGATCCTGGAGGGCGCCCGCCTGTTTGGCGCCGCGCGCGCTCAGGCGCTGCGGGCGGCGGCGGCGATCGAGATGGTGCATACCTATTCGCTTGTTCACGACGACCTGCCCTGCATGGACGACGACGATCTTCGCCGCGGCCAGCCGACGGTTCATAAGAAGTTCGACGAAGCGACGGCGGTGTTGGCGGGCGACGGTCTCTTGACCCACGCTTTCGAGGTCTTGGCGCACCCAGCGACCCATCCGTCGGCGGAGGTGCGCTGCCGGTTGATCGCAGCGCTCGCCCGCGCGGGTGGAAGCGACGGCATGATCGGCGGTCAGATGATGGATATCGCGGCCGCCGGGCATAATTTCGGTCGCGACCAGGTGATCCAGCTTCAGCGCATGAAGACCGGCGCCCTGTTCGAGTTTTCTTGCGAGGCCGGCCCGATTTTGGGCGAGGCCGGCCCTGACGATCGCCGACGTTTGCGGGACTACGCCCGCGACATAGGCCTGGCGTTCCAGATCTCCGACGACCTGATCGACGTCACCAGCACGGCCGAACAAGCGGGCAAGGCGGTCGGCAAGGACCAAGACAAGGGTAAGGCGACGCTGGTGTCGATCCACGGCGTCGACGGCGCCCGGCAGGAAGCCCACCGCTTGGCGATCCACGCCGCCGATCTCTTGTCGCCCTATGGCCCAGAGGCCGACGCCCTGCGCGCCCTTCCCTTCATGTTGATCGATCGCCAAAGCTAACCGCATTCACCCGAAGGAGCAGATCGGCATAGCTTTCGTTAGAATGACGCTTAAGACCGATCCCTCGACCCCAAAAGGACACCGCCCATGCCCAAAGCCCAGCCGCCGCGGTTGGCAGCCGCCGCCCTCGCTTTCGCCCTCGGCGCGAGCGGCGCCGGCCTCGCCTTGAGCCCTGTTTCGATATCGCCAGCCCTGGCCCAGACCTCCGATCCCGCCGGCCAGGCGATCGACAGCTTCGACCATACGCTGCTTGAGACCATGAAACAGTCCAAGGCGCTCGGTGTGCAGGGGCGGTTCCGCAAGATGGAGTCGGCCGTCCGCGCCACCTACGACCTCCAGGCGATGATGCGGGTGGCGACGGGCGCCTACTGGGCCAGGATGTCTGCGGCCGACCAAGCGGCGCTCGTCACCGCGTTCGGTCGCTTCAGCGCGGCCACTTACGCCCATAACTTCGACGACTATTCCAACCAGAAGTTCGTCGTCACAGGCGTCGATACCCGCCTGCCGGACAAGCTGGTTCGAACCCAGCTGATCATTTCGTCATCGGCGCCGATCAATCTTGTCTACCGTATGCGTCAAAGCGATGGGCGCTGGCGGATTATCGACGTCTTTTATAACGGCACGATCAGCCAACTGGCGCAGCAAGCGTCCGACTTCTCTGCAACGCTTGCGGCGGGCGGCGCGGACGCTCTGATCAAGAAGCTGGATAACCAGACCGATAGACTTCTCCACGGCGGCTAGAGCGCGTCCCGCTCAACCCCTTGAATGTCCGCCTGACGCGCTCTTCCGAGTCAGGCGGTCTTTTTCACCGGCGGCGGTCCGAGCAGGGCCGGTTCGAACAGCAACGCCGTCACCAAGACCCAGAACAGCGAGATCAGCAGCACCTTGCCCATGCTGGCCGTGCCTGGGTGACCCGATAGCCATAGACTGCCGAAAGAGGCCCCGGTGGTAAGCGCGCTGAAAATGACCGCCCGCGCCAGGCTGGAGCGTAGCAGATTGGTCTCCCCATTTCGCCAGGCGATGACGAAATAGATGTTGAACGCCACACCGATCCCAAACAGCAGCGGAAAGGCGATGATATTGGCGTAGTTCAACGGCTGGCCGACCAGGGCGCAGGTCGCCAGCGTAAGAAGGCCGGTCAAAAGGATCGGGATCGTGGTCAAGATCACGTCTCGTAGGCGACGGAGCACGATCAGGAGCAGGACGATCGTGGCGATGAAGGACAGAATGAAGGCCTCGACGAAGGCGCCGACGATGGTCGCTCCGGCCTCTTGAATCGTGATCGGCGTACCCGTGGCGTCGGGGGCGACCCGTCGCACGGCGTTGGAGAACTGGATCAGCACCCGGTTGTCATTGGAATCGCCCTTGGGAAACACCTGCACCCGCGCCTCGCCATTCGGTGCTACCCATTCGCGAACAAGGTCCGGCGGCAGGCTGGCCATGGTGACCGGCGTGGCCTGAAGCAGCGCCCGGATCTGAGCGAACAGCGGCCCAAGCGGCGTCACCAGGGTCTGGGCCGCCTGGACCCGCCAGGCGGGCGGGCCTGCCGCGAGGCGCTGAAGGACGTCGGCGAGCGCGTTTGCATCGTTGCGCGCCTCCGGCGCCGCCGAGGGCGAGGCCGCCGCCTGGCGCAAGCCCACGGCGACGGTTTGCAGGCTTTGCACCACCTCGGCGTCGGTCGGCGGGGGCTGGGTCAAGAAGGGATCGAGCGTGGGGCCGAGCAACAGGGCCGCGTTGGAGATGGCCGCCAGCTTTTCCGGCTGTTGGTCCGGCACGAACGTGGAGAGCGTCAAGGCATGGGCGACCTGCGGCAGGGCCGATAGACGCCCCGCGATGGCGTTGGCGGCGGCTAGCGAGGGCTCCACAACGTCGATGGTGTTGGGCGTTTCGTCCGGGTCCTTCATCAGGTCCAGCACGGTGGCCATGGCCTCGCTACGGGGGTTTTCCATGTGCAGGGGATCGAAGTCGAAGCGCAACAGCGGCAGGGCCGCCAGGCAGACCACCGCGGCGACCCCGAATCCGATCAGCACGCGCCGACGGCGATCGACCAGATAGACATCGAGCGGCGCCAGAGACTGGAACCCGACCTCGGCGGTTTCGCCCGGCGGCCGCACCAGGGTCAGCAAGGCCGGTAGAAGGGTTACCGACAGAGCGAAGGCTACGACCATGCCAAAGCCTGCGATAACGCCAAGTTCCGACACGCCGCTGTAGCTGGTCGGGATGAAGGTGAAGAAGCCGACGGCGATCGCCGCCGCCGCCAGCGCCAGCGAGCCGCCGACGCCCCGCCCCGCCGCCGTCAAGGCCGTGCGAAGATCGGGATGCGCAAGTCGCTCCGCCTTGTAGCGCACGCTGAACTGGATGCCGAAATCCACACCTAGGCCGACGAAAAGGGGAATGAAGGCGACAGAAATCAGGTTGAAGCGATGCACCGCCAGCAAACCGCCGGCGGCGGTGACGATCAGGCCGACGATCGTCACCGCCAGAATACAGGCCATGATGCGCAACGACCGTACCGCCAGCCACAGCATCAGCAGGATGGAGCCGGCCATGGCGCCGACCATGAGCCAGACGCGGTCCAGAAGGGAGCCGAACTGCTCGTCCGCCAGAGGCACGTCGCCAGTCAGCCGCACCGCGACCCCGTGGGCGGCGTCAAGGCCTTGTTCGCGCGCCATTCGATGTATGAGGGCGTCGCTTTGTGCGCCCGGCTCGAGCGAACCGAAGTCGAGCTTCGGCTTGACCAGGATGAACTGGCGCGTCAGCCTCGGCCCAGCATCGTCTCCGCCCGCCAGAAGCGTCTGCCAGGAAAAGAAGGCGGGCTTCCCCGCCTCGACCTTGCTGAGCGCGTCGGTCAGGCTCTTCATCGGCGCATCGATATCGGACAGCTTGGCCTGACCCTGGTTCACGCCCAAGAGCACCGTAGACAAGGTGCTCATGACGCCCCGCAGACTCGGGTCGGACGCGAGCGGCCCTAAAAACGCCTGCGCCTGGGTCAACTGGCCCAGCGTCTTCTCCACCTGTGGCAAGGGCAGCAGCATCAGGCCGTTTTTCTGGAAGAACGGACCAGAGTCGGGCCGGACGACCGAATAGAAAACGTCTTTTCGAGCCGACAGCGCCGCGGACAAGCGAACCGCCGCGGCCCCGGCGATCTCCGGCGTCGCCCCATCGATGACGACGGCCGTGACGTCTGCGGTCTGGGGGAAGGCCTTGTTGAACGCCGCCTCTGTCCGCCGCCAAGGCAGGTTGGGCGATATCAGCTGATTGGTGTCGGCCGTCAGAGCGAAATGATGCATTGAATAAACGACGGACCCTACCGCCAGCAGCAGGCCGATCAGGGCGACAAGCCAGGCATGGCGGCAGCTCCCAGAGACGACCCGGTCGATCAGCGGTGGTTTCACGTCAGCTTTAACTCCCCTCGGCGCGGGGTGCGCAGCCCTTCTTAAGGCGACGCACGCGCGGTGCGGGCTTATTGCCGGCTTAAGCCATATGAACTCAAGGGCCGCGAATGGCCGGGCGCGCATTTCCGCGCCTGAGGCCCCAAACTGTTGCCGGTTTGCGACCTCTCGGTTCCGAACAAAGTCGTCGCGGTAAGGGTTTTTAACCAGCTCCAGAGCTAAACTTTCGCGATTGGAGAAACTCTAAAGCCAAGCTGAGACGTGCGTGCAGGAGTCCGTTGACGATATCGTGGGTCAGGAAAGCGCCACCCAGGATGGGGCCAGTCACGATATCGGCGTTCACGATATCGGCGTTCACGACATCGTCGGCGCTACGAGAGCGACGCTGCGGGGCTTGGCGGCGGCTGGACCGCTGTCGTCCCAGAACCTCAACCTGATCAGCCTGGAGGCGATTCGCATCAGCTTTGGGCCGCGATGGCCCGGCAAGCGCGACATTATTTGGAACCAGGTCGAGCGGTTCTTACGCCATCAATTCCGGGGCGACGATCTGGTGATGAGGCTCGACGAGGTGACCGCGCTCGTCGCTCAGCCGAACAGTTCCAAATTCGCCGCTCAAACCCGATGCGCTCAGGTCGCCCACGACCTGATGCATTTCTTTCTGGGCGCCGACGCTGCTGGCGAGGTCGGTGTGCACACCGTCGAGCAGGTCAGCGAAGACGGCGTGATCGGTCGCCCCCTGCCCGCGTCCCTGATACGGGCCGCCTTGATGGGCCGAGACCCCTCGGTTTGGGCGCGCGAGTCCGCCGGTCCCCTGCCCCGCTTGGTCCGCCAGGGTCGAGATTTGGAGGTCGTGGCCGAGCTTGCGCCATTGCTGGCCCTGCACGCCGCCAAGGCGGACGTCGGCTACGCCATAGAAGCCCGGGCGATCGACAAATCGACGGGGCGGCCGCTGACGCGTCCTGAGCGGCTCAACCTGCTGTCCAGCGATATGATCGGCATAGATCTGAAAGTTCTGCGCGCCGCCTTCGCCAAGCGCCAACAGCTGCCGCACGCTGCAGCGCCCATGGTGGCGCCGGTATCGCAGACCACGCTCACAAATTCCACGCTTCGCTACGCCCTATTCCAGGCGGTCGGCCAACTGACGCCGGCTGAGCGGCAGAGTTTTATCTGGGAAATCGTCGATCTTGAACCCGGCGCGCCTCAGGGCCGTCTTGTCGAGCTGGTCTCCATGGCGCGGCCGATGTGCCGGGGCGTCATTTGCAACACCACCCTCACGCGTGCGAATGCGGAAAAGCTGAAGCAGGCCGGCGCGACGGTCTCCGTCTCCCTCCCCTCCAAGGTCACCGAGGCGTCGCTGCTGGCGCTCGGACCGGCGATGAGCGCCGCGTTACGACTGATCCCAGCGGTTATGGTGCATGGCGTTCCGGCGCGGCTCTTGGCGGTTGCGGCCTTCGTTGGCGCGACCCATTGTACGGCGACGCCATCGGTGACGCCGGTCGACATGGAGCTTAGCGGCAGGCGCGACGAGGCGATGTCCCTCTGATCGCGGCGTAGACGGCGCTTGCATCGGCCTCGAGCGCCGTCTACGCCGCGACAAACCCCAGACGAGCCAAGGTCGCCGATGTCCTCCCGCTTTCGCCCTATCTCGCCCCTGGCTTCCGCCATCGCTGCAAGTCTTCTCTGCGCGCCCCTGACCGGTTTGGACGCGGCCCAGGCGATGCCGCCCGGCGCGGTGAAGGACCTGCCGCCTCCGCCGACGGATCGACCCGATCCGGTCGCCCCCAGCGAGGCCGCTTTCGATCCGGTTCTGCGCGCCGCAGTCGACAATCCCGCACGGCCCGCGGCCGACCGGGCCCGCGACGTTTATCGCCATCCCTATGAGACGCTGAAGTTCTGGGGTCTGAAGCCGGGGCTGGTCGTGATCGACCTGCAACCCGGCGGCGGCTACTGGACGGAGATTTTGGCGCCCTATGCGATGAAGACCGGCGGCGTCTATATCGCCGGCGTCTCAGATCTCGCCAATCCCAAGCTGTCGGACGCGGCCAAGGCGGGGCGCGCCAAGTTCGAAGCCAAATTCGCCGACGTCGCCCGCTATGGCCAGATCCGCTATGTCGGGTTTGGGCCGGTGTCGGGGCCGATGGCGCCGCCCAATTCGGTCGATCTGATCGTTACCTCACGCGAAATCCACAACTGGATCGGCGGCGGCTATCTGGATCGCGCCTTCGCCCAGGCCTATGCCGCGCTGAAGCCCGGCGGCGTGCTGGCGGTAGAAGAGCACCGGGCCGATCCCAAGCCGCAAGCGCCGAATGCCTCCAACGGCTATGTCGCGACCCAGACGGTGGTCGAGGCGGCGCAGAAGGCGGGCTTCCAGTTCGCTGGCTCATCGGAGATCAACGCCAACCCGAAGGACACCAAGGACTATCCCTTCGGCGTCTGGACCCTGCCGCCCACGCGTCAGTCCTCGGCCAGCGGCACGCCCGATCCGAGCTTCGATCGCAGTAAGTACGACGCGATCGGCGAGAGCGATCGTATGACGTTGAGATTTAGGAAGCCTTAGAGGCCAGGACCGGCGGTCGCGCCTGAGGCGCGGCCCCGCTCTATCCCCGACAGCGCCTGCACGATCTCCGTCTCGCCGCACACGCCACAGAGTCGCCCCTGGTCGATCATCAGTACGGGATGGCTGTTGGCCTGGCACAGGCGGATGATGGCGCTGAGCGGTAGGCCCGGTTCGGCCAGGATCAGCCCCGGCGGCAACACCGGCCGGTCGAGGTGGTCGGTCATACGAACCAAATCCTGCGGCGCGCCGTCGATCTGGCAGGCGATTGGGCGCTGGTCTGCATCCAGATCCAAGCGATAGCGCCGCCGCGAGTCCAGCCAAACCGCGCCGGCCTCCCCGCTCAATTCAGCCACGCCGCGCATCACGGTTGTGCCGGTGAGGACCGAGAGCGGGTTCATGTGACGCACAAATTGGGCGACATAGTCGGTCGCCGGGCGCAGCACGATATCCTCCGCCGTGCCCGTCTGGATAATGCGGCCGCCTTCCATGATGCAGATCCGGTCGCCGAGCTTTAAGGCCTCGTCCAGGTCATGGCTGACGAACAGGATTGTCTTCTGCACGCTGGATTGCAGGCTAAGGAGTTCGTCCTGAAGACGGCTGCGGATCAGCGGATCGAGCGCGGAGAAGGGCTCGTCCATCAAAAGAATGTCGGCGTCGGTGGCGAAGGCGCGCGCCAGGCCGACCCGCTGCTGCATCCCGCCAGATAGTTCTTGAACCTTGCGGTCCGCCCATTCCGACAGGCCCACAAGCGCCAGCTTTTCATCGACGATTTTGCGCCGAGCGGCCTTGTCCAAGCCCTGGAACTCCAGCCCCAGGCCTACGTTATCGCGCACGGTGCGCCAGGGCAGCAGTCCGAACTGCTGAAACACCATGGCGATGCTGCTGCGCCGCACCGCGCGAAGCGTACCGGCGTCGCAGGCGGCGACATCGACGACGCCCTCGCCATGGCGCACCAGCACCTGACCGCGGGTGACGCGGTTAAGTCCGTTAGCGGCCCGCAGAAGGGTGGACTTGCCCGATCCCGACAGCCCCATCAATACGCAGATCTCCCCCGGCCGCACGGTCAGGTTCGCGTCGGCGACGCCCAGCACCACGCCGGTGTCAGTCGCGATCTGGCTGCGGCTGGCGCCCTGCCCCATCAGCTCCAGCGCCTTGACCATCGCCGGGTCGCGCCGCCCTCGCTTGCCGAACAGGATGTCGACAGCCTTGAACTCGACGGCCCAGGACGGTGGAGGCGCGAGATCGGGCATCAGCTTCCCTTTAGCGCCAGGTTGTCCGGATCGAATGGCGAGTCTGGGATGACTGTGGCGCGGAACCGCTCACCCAGGACGACGATCTCGAGCTCGGTCCCGACCTGCGTCAAATCCGGCCGCAGCATGGCCAGCGCCAAGGACTTGCCGATCCGCCAACCATAGCCGCCTGAGGTCGCCCGCCCCACCAGCTCTTCGCCCAGATAGATGGGCTCAGACCCGCGCGCGTCGGCGTCGCGCACCCCATGGACCTCCAAGGTCGCGGCCTGGTTGGCGAAACCGGCCTCACGCCAAGCCAGGAGCGCGTCCCGGCCCAGGAAATCGCCCTTCTTCAGCGCCACGAACCGGCCGAGCCCCGACTCTAGCGCGGCGTATTCGATCGACAGTTCACGGCCGACCAGCTTGTAGCTCTTCTCCAGCCGCAGACTGTCCATGGCGCGGATACCGAACGGCTTGATATCGAACGCGGCGCCCGCCGCCATCGCCTGGTCGAAGATATAGGTCTGCATCTCGATCGGATGATGCAGCTCCCATCCCAGTTCGCCAATGAAATTGACCCGCAAGGCCTTGGCGTAGGCTGCACCGACGTCGATGGTCTTGCCGGTCAGCCAGGGAAAGGCGGCGTCTCCGAGATCGGCGTCGGTCAGCCGGCTCAAGACGTCCCGCGAGCGCGGACCCGCCAGGACGAGCACGCCATATTGGGTGGTCACGGGGCGAAGCTGAACCGAACCATCGGCAGGCAGCGCTTTTTGCAGATAATCGTGATCGTGCCGCTCAAGCGCGCCGGCCGAGACCAGATAGAACAGCTCCGGCCCCTCGCGATAGACCGTGAATTCCGCCCGCACGCCGCCCTTGGCGGTCAAGAGATAGGTCAGACTGACCTTGCCGACCTGGCGGGGGATGCGGTTGGTGAAGAGCGCGTCGAGCCAGGCTTCCGCGCCGCGCCCGGATACCTCCAACTTGGCGAAGGCGCTCATGTCTTGCAGGCCGACATGTTCGTGCACGTGGCGGCATTCCGCGCCGACGAACTCGAAGGAATTGGGGCGGCGGAAGCTCCACTTCTCCCGGATCGGCTCGCCCGCCTCAGGCTCGGGGTGGTTCTCGTTCAGGAGCACGTCGGCCTTAGCGAGGTCGGTCTCGCTGAGCGCGTAGCCGGGGGGCGCGAACCAGTTGGGCCGCTCCCATCCGAATACCGACCCGAACACGGCGCCTAGCGCCTTCATCCGGTCGTAGCAGGGTGTGCGACGCAGCGGCCGCGCAGCGGTGCGCTCCTCATCGGGATAGTGGACGGTGAAGACCTTGGCGTAGGCCTCTTCGTTCTTGGCCCGCAGATACCCTCGGCTGGCGTAGGCGCCGAACCGGCGGGGGTCGACGCCCAGCATATCGATGGTCGGCTCGCCCTCGACGATCCAATGGGCCAACTGCCAACCCGCCCCGCCGGACGCGGTGACGCCGAAGCTGTGCCCCTCGTTCAGCCAGAAATTCTTCAGCCCCCAGGCCGGCCCGACGATAGGATTGCCGTCGGGCGTATAGGCGATGGCGCCGTTATAGACCTTCTTGACCCCCACCTCGCCAAACGCCGGCACGCGGATCATGGCCGCCTCGATATGGGGCGCCAGCCGATCTAGCTCCTCCTGGAACAGCTCGTATTCCGACTGGGGATCGGGACCGTCGACATAGCAGACCGGCGCGCCCTTCTCGTAGGGGCCGAGCAAGAGGCCGCCGGCCTCCTCGCGCATATAGTAGCCGGCGTCGGACTCCCGCAGCACGCCCATCTCCGGTAGCCCGGCCGCCTTGCGCGCCTGGATCGCGGGGTGGGCTTCGGTGACGATATACTGGTGCTCGACCGGGATTACCGGCACGTCCAGCCCCACCATGGCCCCCGTGCGGCGGGCGAAGTTCCCGCTGGCGCTGACGACGTGTTCGCAAACGATGGCGCCCCGATCGGTTTCGACGCGCCATTCCCCGCTCGGAAGCTGCGTAATGCCGGTGACGGTCGTGTTTCTGTGGATCGTCGCGCCCCGCGCCCGGGCGCCCCGCGCCAGGGCCTGGGTAAGGTCGGCGGGCTGGATATAGCCGTCGTCGGGGTGCTGGATCGCGCCGATCAGGTCGTCGACCTTGCACAGGGGCCAGATCGCCTTGACCTGTTCGGGCGTCAGGAAATCGACCTTCACGCCGATGGTCTCGGCGACGCCTGCGTAATAGCGATACTCGTCCATCCGATCGGCGGTGCGGGCGAGACGGATGTTGGTGACGCGGCTGAACCCGACGTTCAACCCGGTTTCGGCCTCAAGGCTTGGATAGAGCCCGACCGAATACTTGTGCATCTGGCCGACGGAGTAGCTCATATTGAACAGGGGCAAGAGGCCCGCCGCGTGCCAGGTGGAGCCCGAGGTGAGCTCCTTGCGCTCAAACAGTACGCTATCGGTCCAGCCGAGCTTGGCGAGGTGATAGAGCGTGCCCACGCCGACGACGCCGCCGCCGATCACCACTGCGCGCGCATGTGACTGCATTCCAGATGGGCCCCTAACCTCGACAGGCGCGCACGCTCTGCTTTCGCGCCAGAACACGATAGGGCGGCCTATGCAGTTGTCGAGAGAATGATTACGCCGCCGCCAGGGGGCGATTGCGACGCGCCTCTGACACGGTGTCGGGGGACGGAGACTAAGGCGTGATGCAAGATCTGAACGACTTCTACTACTTCGCCGAGGTGGTGGCTCATGGCGGGTTCGCGGCGGCGAGCCGCGCCTTGAATATACCAAAGTCCAAGCTCAGTCGCCGCATCGCCCAGTTGGAGCAGCGCCTGGACGCGCGCCTGATCGAGCGCTCGACCCGGCGCTTCCGCGTCACGGAGGTGGGCCAGGCCTTCTATGAACGATGCCGAACGGTGCTGATCGATGCCGAGAGCGCGGAGGCCGTGGTGGCCGAGGCGCGTGGGGAGGCCCAAGGGCTGGTGCGTTTCAGTTGCCCGGTCGGACTGGTCGAGCCGATCCAACCGGTGATCAGCGCCTATCTGAAAGACCACCCCAAGGTTCGGCTACAGATTTTGGCGACCAATAAGGTGGTCGATCTGATCGAGGAGGAAATCGACGTCGCGCTTCGCGCCCGCACGACGCCCGAGACCGACGCCAGCCTGATCATGCGCACGCTCGCCACCACCCATGCCATTCTGGTGGCGAGCCCGGAGCTGGCGGCCACGATCCCGCCGGACGCCGACATTTCGGACCTCACGTCCGCCCCCACGCTCAGCATCGTCGGCGGCGTCGCGGACGGCGCCTGGACCCTGGTGGGACCCGACGACGAGGTGCGCCGGATTCGCCATACGCCTCGGCTCTCCTGTGGGGAGCTGACGAGCGTGCGATCGGCCGCAGTCGATGGTGTGGGCTTGGCGCTTCTGCCCGAACGGATGTGCCGGGTCGAACTCGCCGAGGGGCGGCTGGTGCAGGTGTTCGCCCCTTGGCGTAGCCCTGAGGGCGCCGTCTATCTCGTCTTCACAGCGCGTCGCGGCTTGCCCCCGGCTGTGCGCGTCTTCATCGATTATTTGGCCAGGTTCTTTCGCGAAAATGAGCAGTGGCGTTAAGAAATGGACCTGTCGCGTTAAGGCATATGTCTGCGCGTTACACCTTGGTAACCAATAGGCCCGTTACCCTCGCCTTACGCCACTGCGACTCAGCCGCGGCGCGGGAGGACGGCCATGTGCGGTATCGCAGTTGCGTTCGGATGGGATGACGCGGCGGCGACGGTGCGCAGCCTGATCTGCGCCATCCTGCATCGTGGCGACGTGACGGATCCCGTTCTCAGCCTGTCGCCGACCGTGGCCATGGGCACGCGGCGGCTGCGGATCGTCGACGGCGCCCATGCGATCCAGCCTCAAATCTCCTTCAACGGCCGGATCGCGGTCGTCTTAAACGGCGAAATCTATAACCACGACGCCTTGCGTATCGAGCTGGAGCGGCTCGGCGTGAAGTTCCGCACGCAGTCGGACACAGAGGTGTTGGCGAACGCGCTGACGGTTTGGGGTATGGCCGCGCTCGCTCGGCTGAATGGCATGTTCGCGTTCGTGGCCGTGGATATCAAGAGCGGCGAGTTTCTGGCGGCGCGAGACCCTTTGGGCGTCAAGCCCCTTTACCTGATCCAGTCCGGCTCGGCCTTCGTGTTCTGCTCCGAAATCCGCCCGCTGTTGGAAACGGTGGAGACGGGCGATGTGCTGCTGTTGCCGCCCGGACATGTCCTGACGCGCGAAAAATGCCTCCAGTACAAGCGGTTCACCGTAGATCCTACAGCGCCTAAGCGCCCCCACGATCCAAAGGCGCTAGACGCGCTTCTGGCTGCCGCCGTCCATCGCCGCCTGCCGCCGGGCCTTCCCGTCGCCGCCATGTTCAGCGGCGGGATCGATAGCACGCTCGCGGTTCACTACGCCCGCCAGCTCCGCCCCGCGACGCCAGGCTATTTCCTGGGCGGCGAGAGCGCCCCCGACTACGTGTTCGCCGCGCGCTACGCCGACGCCTCAGGGCTCGACCTGCGCCACGTCGCCTTGGACGACACGTCTCCGACGCTCGCCCTGATCGACCAGATGGTGGAGATGGTGGAGACGTTTGAGCCCAGCGTCCTGCGGGACAGCTTCTGCACCGCGTTGATATCGGCCCAGATCAGTCGCGACGGCTACCGGGTCGCGCTCAGCGGCGAAGGGGCCGATGAATTGTTCGCCGGCTATATGCCCCTGGAGGTGGCCTTTGACGACGGCGATGCGGCCGGGAGCTTCGTGCGCGACCAGTGTTTGGGTAGTATGCACCGCACCAACCTGCAGCGGCTCGACCGCACAGGCATGTATCGGCAACTCGAAATCCGGGAGCCGTTCCTGGACACGACCGTGGTCGATTACGCCCTGAACCTCGCAGCGGGGGATCATGTGAAACAGGTCGACGGCCAAGCCCGGGGGAAGGCGGCGTTGCGCAGCCTGTACGATCTCTATCCAGACCGGCTCCCCACCCAAATTCGCGACCGCCGCAAGCTGCCGCTCAACGAGGGCGCCGGGCTAGACGTCGCCCACAACGACAGCCCCTGGATCGCCTTCGCTAACGAAATCGTCAGCGATTCCGCCCTCGTCGACAGCAAGGCCCGCTTCCCAGCCTTCGATCTGCGTACAAAGGAAGAGCTCCTCTATCTCGACCGCCTGGCCATGACGATGGACGTCTCCCGCGTCCCCCACTTGACTGCCCGCGCCCGGTTGCATTTTCCGGTGGTTAAGAACATGGAGCTGTTGCGGACCTATATGATGTAGACAGGGGCCGCCACGACCGTTTGCGCGAAAGATATTATTATCGGCACGCTATGCACAGGATCAACGTTCTAAGCATTAGGTCGGTGGCCAATCGTATCGCCTCAATACGACTTCGTCTCCCTCTAATAGGACTTCGAGGGCATGATTTACGAGATCAATTTCGCCTTTAATATATTGGATCGTAGCTAGGAAGAGCGACCTTTGCCGCGCCGGTGGCGACTGCGGAACACGTATTATGAGACCCGCGTGAATCGATTGAGAGCGATACAATCGGCGAAAGTCGACGGCGTTATGCGTGACGAAGACAAAATCGCTATCAATGATCTTGGGTATTAGATCGTAATCCCTAGTCGAGGCTAGCCCCAGATAGTTGACGTGATAGGTATCATAGCCTGCTGCGTATCCGACCTCGACGAGAGATGGATGCAGACACTCATCGATCGAAAACCTCACGCGTCCGCAGCTTCGACCGGTTTTGAGAGTGGGTCGGCGGGTAAAGGTTTGCGTCGCGTCGATATCAATTGGAAGCCGAAGTCGGACAACCGCTTTGGCCGCCCGCGACGCGGGTGCGCCGCCACCCAAAGACGGCCAAGCTCAAGCTTTCGCTGATCGAGCGCGGGGTAGCCGGACAAAATCTCTGCAATGTCGGTTTCGGCGGTCAACATGGCGACGATGGAATAGACCGGAATTCGAGTGCCCTTGAATACCGGTTCGCCGCCCAGCGTTTCCTTATCGACGTGGATCAGGGCTTCAGCCTCATTGAGATCGCGGAGACGAGCATCCACGTCGCGACGGGCTGCGTCGACATCGACCAACAAAAGCTCATCCGCCTTCAGGAGCTGCGCATCCGGCTTGGACGCCAATTCCCGAAATAGGCCTTGGCGGCGGTCGATCGGCAGCCGGCCGGCCAGACCATGCTCCAGCCTCAGGCAAAGCAGATGATTTCCCGTCAAATAGCGTCGCACCGTGCGATTACCCACCGAAGCGGGCCTCGCGATATCAACGATATTTTTGTCGATGACGTTGTTCACGGCCTTTAACGCCAACCCGCTTACGGCGGCCGCCTCGGACGGCGTATAGAGACGTGCGGGCTCAGCCATAACGTTTCTCCGAACTCGCGCCTCTGGCGGATAGCTCGCACCCCAGCGTCGTCGCTGAATATGTTTCGCCATCCGCGTCTTCGCCGACAAGCGCGCCTTAACAGCGGAACTCCCCCGCCCCCTTCCCGGTTGAACCGCCCACAGGCGACGCCGCCGAGGGAAAGACCGCCATGGCCGACGACGACGATCTCAAGACCCATTATGACGCGATGGAGCGCGCCGACGACATCGTCGCGGAGCAGCGCGCCATTCAGGACCAGGTGCGCGAAGCCGATCGCTTGCGTCCACGCGAGGAGATGAAAGGCGCGATGCAGGCGGGCGCCAGGGCCTATCCCGAACCGCCGTTCGCAAAGGAAGACCTCGACAAGCCGGGGCTTGAGGCCGACCAGGATCTCGCGCCGCTGTACGACGCCCCCTACTACAAGGGCTCTGGCAAGCTGGAGGGCAAGGTCGCCATCGTCACCGGGGGCGACTCTGGCATTGGTCGATCGGTCTGCGTGCTGTTCGCGCGTGAGGGCGCCGATGTCGCCATCCTGCACCTGCCTCACGAGCAGGAGGACGCCGACGTGGTCAAGGCGGCCGTTGAGGCGGAAGGGCGACGCGCCATCACCCTCGCCGGCGATGTGGCGGACCGCGACTACTGTTTCGCCGCCGTGGACACCGTCGTCGCCGAGTTGGGCAGCGTCGATGTGCTGGTGAACAACGCGGCCTTCCAGCTCCACGTCAGCCGGTTCGAGGACCTGACCGAGGCCCACTTCGACCGTACGATCAAGACCAATCTCTACGGCTATTTCCACATGGCCCAGGCCTGTATTCCGCACATGAAGTCGGGGTCGGCCATCGTCAACAGCGGGTCGGTGACAGGGCTCTTGGGCAACTCGACCATTGTCGACTATTCGATGGCCAAGGGCGGCATCCACAGCTTCACGCGCGCGCTGTCGGGCCTGTTGGCGTCGCGCGGCATCCGGGTGAACGCGGTCGCGCCGGGGCCGGTGTGGACGCCGCTGAACCCCAGCGACAACCCCGACCAGATCGAGACCTTCGGCGACAACACCCGCATGAAGCGGCCGGCCCAGCCGGAGGAGATCGCGCCGGCTTACGTGTTCTTGGCCTCGCCCCAGACCGCCAGTTATATCACCGGCGAGGTCTTGCCCGTGATCGGCGGCTACACGGATCGGTAGCCGGTCGCGACTTGGACTTACAGCCGTCTCCGGTCTAGACTTATGTCGCTTATGAACGGAGGCGGCGCCCGTGCCGAGATGGATAGCCCGCGCGGCCATGGCTTTATTTGCCGCCGGCGCATGTGCGAGCGCCGTCGCAGCCCAAGATTGGCGACCGCTGGACCCAGAGAACACCTTGGTCGTCGAGACCACCAAGGGGCGGATCGTGGTTGCGATGCGGCCCGAACTGGCGCCTCAGGCCGTCGCGCGAGTCAAGCGCCTCAGCCGCGAGGGCGTCTACGATGGCCTGCTGTTCCATCGCGTGATCGACCGTTTCGTCGATCAGACCGGCAACCCCAACAACCATGACGGCGGCGTGTCGACCCTTCCAAACCTGCCCGCCGAGTTCACCGCGACCTTGCCGACCCCGGAAATCGAAGCTGTGGCCGCCCACAAGAGCGATGGCCTGACAGGCTTCATCGGCCCAAATCCGATTGCGGGCATTTTATCCCAGGACGGCGGGAAGGTTCGAACCTGGGGTCTCTATTGCGCCGGCGTCGTGGGCATGGGGCGCCAAGCCGATCCCGGTACCGCCAACAGCGAAATCTTCTTCATGCGCGACGCCAGCCGGCGTCTGGACCACGACTACGCCGTCTGGGGCCGGGTGGTCGCAGGCTTGGACGTCGTGCGTGCGATCGCCGTGGGCGAGCCGCCGAAGGCGCCGGACAAGATGATCCGCGTGCGGGTTCTAGCCGATTTGGCGCCCGCCGACCGGCCGCGGCTGGAGGTGGCGGACGTGCGCGGAAGCGCCTTTGCGCAGCAGATCGCCAGGCTGCGGCTGACGAGAGGGGCCGACTTCACCCCTTGCGACGTCGTTATTCCGACGCGAGCCGAGCCTTAGGGATCGTCAAGCTGCTTTCCCGCGTTGTGTGCTTAGCCGCAACGGGAGCGAACGCCTTGACCTCGACTACCACCATCGACCGTCCGAAATCGGACGCCCCAAAATCCCAAGCCAAGCCGTTCCTGTCGGACGTGAAAACCCTGCGCGAGCGGGCGCGTAAGCATCTGGATACCGGCGCCATCGCCTCGACCTATCAGGGCGACGTCGCCAAGACGATCGAGATCCTGCAGGCCGTGCTAGCCACCGAGATCGTCTGCGTCCTGCGCTACACCATGCACTCCATCGCCGCCTCTGGCATCTCCAGCGACTCCGTGCGCGCGGAGTTCGCCGAGCACGCGAGGGAAGAGCAGGAACACATGCTGGCTGTGGCCGAGCGCATCAACCAGCTCGGCGGCAAGCCGGATTTCAACCCCGAGGGCCTAGCCACCCGCTCGGCGTCCCAGTACGCCGAGGGCGAGAACCTGATCGATATGATCAAGGAGAACCTGATCGCCGAACGTATCGCGGTCGATCACTACCGCGAGCTGATCCGCTACTTCGGCGACGACGATCCCACCACCCGTGTCATGCTGGAGGGCATCCTCTCGGTGGAAGAAGAACACGCCGACGACATGCACGACCTTCTTGTCGCCCACGAAGGCACGCCGATGCTGCCGCGGACTTGATGCGGGCTAGGCGCGCTTATTTCGCCCGAGCCTTGGACGGCTTGGCCTCGATAGGCGCGCCCGGCCGCACCGTCGCTTTCAGGTCGGCCAGGAAGATTGCGCTCTTCACATAAGGCGACAGGTCGGCGGCGGAGAGGTCCAATTCGTCGGCGCAGGCTGAGATGACGCGGGGAAAGTCCGGCTGAACCACGAGACCGGCCTTAGCGCTGAGCCACAGAATCGGGCTGAAGGACCAGGATGGGTCTTTGATTGCGCCCAGGCAGTCGTCATCTGCCGTGTCCGTCTTGCGGTAGCGCGCCTTGTAGATTTTGGCGAGGCCGGAGGGATGGGCGCTATCCTCCCCGTCATCCGGCGGAAGGAAGCCCGGCTTGAAGAGCGTCTTCCAATCGATCGGCTCGCCTGTCGCCAAATCGAAGGTCAGTGGCGCTTCGGCGCCATCGGTTGGATAGGGGCCGGCGCAGTCGTAGCTCGAAACCACGTTCACGCTCAGATAATGCTCTGAGAGATAGGTGACGCCGATGTCGGTCGCGTACGTATCGGCGCCCGGCTTCTGTTTCGCCTGCAGCACGCGCTTGATGCAGTCCGAGCGCGTGTCGCGATCGTCCGCTTCTTGCTTGGCCAAGGCGGCGTTCACCTTGGCCATGATCGCCGGATCGGGAAAGGCCGTCAGACGAGGGTAGATGGGATCGCCGCCCTGGCTGTGCGTCGGCGTCGCGGCGACTGTCGTTTGCGCCTCTGCAGCAGGCGCCCTCTCAGACCAAAGGATAGCCAAACTCAGGGCGGCGATCCCGGCGACCGGACAGCAAATCCCAAACCTCATAGCGGGGCGCCTCCCGACGCAAACGATATGGACATTTGTGCGCGTCGAGCGGTCCAATATGTGATAACGATTTAAGAATGAGCGACCAAGACAAAGCCGAGACGGGCCAAAAAACCGCCTCACAAACCCTCGCCGAACTGGTAGCCAAGCGCAAGGCGCAAGCGGGCGCCGGTTGGGCCGAGGCTCTACGCAAGGGCGACCGCCAATCGGAACGCGCCGCCGCCGCCCGCTCCGCCGCCAAGTCCAAACCTATGCTGCGTAAGTAGTCGCGGTCCCATCGACATGACCCGACGCCTGATCGATCTTCCAGGACTTAAAGCCCTGGAAACTAAGGCTTTGATGAACCCGCGCTATGCCGAGCCGGATGCCCGCAGCCAATATCCCGATATCGACCGTTGCTCGATCGCTGTCTTCGGCCTCACCGCCGATGCGGCCGACGCGACCCCTCGGCCGGCCGATTGGGACGGGATCGAGCTGAAGCCCCTTCCTCAGCAGGTGGAAGCGTTCGAGCGGGAAGGCTGGGACGTAACCGACGACCGTCGGCGGCCCTTGCGGATGCTGCCTCACTTCAACGTTCAGCTTTGGTTGGCGCTGCGGGGCGTCGCAGGGTCCCTGCCCTTCGCCCCCGTCGATGATGAGGCGCCCAGCCGCTGGGGCGCGTCGCTGCAAGCCGATGCGACCAAGTTCAAGCGGGACCGCCGTTAGGGGCGGCGCCTCAGCTTCACCACAATCCTTGAGCTCCGTTGGCCATTGCACGGTCTGATGGAGTTACGGGATGCAGCGCAAGCGATGGCGGCGGAGGACGATCTCGATCGCCGCGTCGCTATTGGCGCACCTCATTCTTTTATCTTCGCTGCTGTGGCTGGCGCCTGGCTTGCGCACGACGCCGGTGGCCAGTCGGCCGGATGTGCAGCTTGATCTGGTGCGAGACGTTGATGTCCGCGACGGCCGCCTGCATCCGAGCAAATCCGCTGAAAAAGCTGAACGACCCCGGTCTAGAGCCCCCGCGCCGTCATTACCTCAGCTGGCATCGGAGCCAAGCTCGCGCCAACCGACTCCACAGGCGTCGCCACTAGCCGCAACCGTCCCGGCCGGCGGTACGACGGAAGCCGGCGCCGGGGCGCCTCCGGGCGACGCTCGCGCCCGGGCCGCTTTGCGGGCCGCGCTCGGCTGCCTCAATCCCGATCTCGCCAAACTGACCGAGGCGGAGCGCGCCGCCTGCCGCGACCGCCTTCGTCAAGCCTCGGCCGCCATGGGCGACGCCACGGTCGATCCCATCAGCGACATCCGCAAACGCGCCTACTACGACGAGGTGAAGGCCGCCCGCGACGCCATGAACAGTTACAACCCGGTCAATGGACCGATGCCGGGAAACGGCCCTGGTATTGGCTGTAAACACGGCAAGTGCGGCTTCATCCCGCCCAGCGGCGCCCTGACGGAAGAATGGGGGATTAAGCCGCCTTGATGTTGGTAGCGGCGCGGCGTTCAGGTTTTCAAAAGATGAATTCTCCCTTCTCCGCCCCCGCAAAGCGGGGGATGGGGACCACACGAAGTGTGGTGGAGGGGGCGCAGCCGCCTGGACGGCAGACTTGACGCCCCCTCCGACGGCTTCGCCGCCACCTCCCCCGCTTCGCAGGGGAGGAGAATTAGCGCTTTGTTAAGCCAAACTCTTTGCCTGATCTTGGTGGGCGCTTAAGCCGTCCGATTCTGGGCCAGCTTGACGCCGAGGGCGCCTAGAACGCTCCGCCCCAGCGTAGCTTGTCCACCAGCCGATCTGGATTTGCGGCGGCCAGTTCGCCGCCGGCGACGGCGGCGTAGGCGGTCCAGAGCGCGAGCGGAGCTAGGGCCGCGGCGGCGATAGGGTCGCGCTTGGCCAAAAGCGCGACCGTCGCGCCGGCCGTCACACCCTCGGCGAGCGTCACCGCTTCACCCGCAATCGGGCTCTTGGCGCCGAAGAAGGCCGGGGTGAAGAGGCCGTACAAGACCCAATTCAGGGCTCGGAGGCCCAAAAGCGTTTTACGGTCGGGCGACTCGCGATCGTTCAAGATGCGCAGGTCAGCAAAGACCTGCAAAACGTTCACCGCGGTCCAGACCGAGGGAAACACCCAGGCGGGTGGTGTCCGCGGCGTCTTCTTCAAGGTCTTCCAATAGGTTACGCCGTCTTTGGACGCGGATGCAGCCGACAGGGCGGATATGGCGACCAGGAAGGCGGCGGCGTGCCAGATGCTGAAGCGGGGCGGCCCCGCCCGGAGAGTTTCGACCATGGCGTGGAAACGCAGAACCTTCCGCCGCGCTCCCGATCGCCCTGCGCGATTCCTTCGCCCGACAGCCTTAAGCTTAGCGCTGGGCCGGCCAGGGAACAACGCCCGCGACGAACCTACCTGTGGAGTAAGGCGCGCTACAACGTCTTCGCCTCAGCGACACGAAAGGCGGCTCGATGGCGCGGCGTCCATAAGATGGTCGGAGTAGCAGGATTCGAACCTACGACCCCCACGTCCCGAACGTGGTGCTCTACCAGACTGAGCTATACTCCGACACTTAGGGAGCGCGGCTTATAGATCAGGCCCTCATCCGCCGCAAGCCGATCTCGACGCCGATCTCGCAGGCCGGCGCCCCCTGCGAAAAACCTGCCCTGCGCCAGGTTGCGCCCCCGACAGCCTTGCGCTATCTCACCGCCTCCCCGCTGGCGAGCCAAGACTCGCGCGCGGCCATCCTTGGGGGATGGTGTAATGGTAACACAGCGGTTTTTGGTACCGTTATTCTAGGTTCGAGTCCTAGTCCCCCAGCCACCCTTGGCGCGCGCAACGCTAGAAGGTTGCCCGCCGTAGCTTTAGCGAAGGAAGGCCAGCGCCGTCCCCGCGCTTTGGTTGGCTTACGCCCCCTTCTTCGGCGCAATCGACGGAACCTCCATTGTCGGCGTCAACACCGGGCGCTTGGTGTGCCACAGGGTCGCCTGCTCATAGGCGTGAGCCAGGGCCAAGACGCGGCCTTCGCTGAATCTCGGCCCCGCAATCATCAACCCAATCGGCAGTCCTTCCTTGGAGAAGCCGCACGGAATGGAGATGGCTGGAATTCCCCACACATCGAAGGGTTGACAGTTGTTGTCCCGCTCCGGCTCACGCGGTTTGGGCGTCAGCGTTTCGTCGCGCTCCACCACATCCACGATCTTGGGCTGTAGCAGGCGCATCGTCGGCAGCACCAGGAGATCGAAGTCGGTAAACGCATCGTCGATGGTTTTGCGGGTCTCGATCAGCTCCCAGTTCGATTTGACGTAATCCACAACCTTGTCCGCGCAGGTCTCATCGGCCACATCGTCTAATCCCTTCACGCCCGTTTGCAGGTTGCGCCGAATACTGATCGAGTAGCCGCCGGCGTCTCGACGCAGCAATTGCTCGTGATACGCCTGCGTCTCGCCCTCCAGCGACAGGGCGGCGAACCCATTGGTCGCGGGCATCGATACATCCTTGACCCCCGCCGTCATGCCCCGCAGCACCTCGATAGCCGCCTCCACGGCCGCCTCAATCTGGGGATCGAGCTTGTCGAAGAACGGCGCGCGCGGCACACCCAACCGAAGCCCCTTCACCGGTTGCTTCATCGTCTGGGTATAGTCTTCGGCCGGATGCTCCACGCTCGCCACGTCGTACTTGTCATAGGCGGCCATCGTGTTCAGCATCAGCGCCGCGTCCTCGGTGGTCTTCGTCATCGGCCCGCAATGGTCGAGCGAGTACTCCAGCGGGATAATGCCCCGGATCGACACCAGCCCATAGGTGGGCTTCAACCCCACCATACTGCAGTAGGCCGCCGGCATCCGTACCGATCCGCCCGTATCGGTCCCCACCGCCGCCAGGCACAGGTCCGAGATCACCGCCGCGGCGCAGCCGCCCGACGACCCCGCCGGTGTCCGGTCCAGAGCCCACGGGTTGCGCACCGGTCCCCAGTAGGTCGTGGCGGAGGTATGCCCCATGGCGAACTCATGCAGGTTCGCCTTGCCGAGAATCACAGCGCCGGCCTGCTCCAGCCGCGTCGTCACAAACGCATTCTCGGTCGGCACCCGGTCGTCGAACACCTCGCTGCCGGCCGTCGTCCTTGTCCCCTTGGTGTCGATATTGTCCTTCAGCACGATCGGCAGCCCGTGCAGCGGGCCGCGATACCGGCCGGCCGCCGCTTCCGCGTCCATCGCCTCGGCCTGGGCCAGCGCCTGCTCTTCCATCACCGTGATGAAGGCGTTCAGCTTGGGGTTATAGATCTTGATCCGGGCGAGATACGCCTTGGTCAGCTCGACCGACGTCACCTCATTCGCGCGCATCTTTCGCGATGCTTGCGTCAAGCTCAGCGCCACCAGCGACGACGCCCCCTCGCCCCACGCCAGGCCGCCGGCCCGGCCGAACCCCGTCAGGGCGCCGAGCGCCACGCCGACCCGCATAAACTCACGTCGATCCATGGGGTCCTGCCTCTTTGTCGCTCGTCACCGATCCCGAAGTTGTCGCCTAGGGTCGCCCTGTGGTCCATACCCAGTGTCCAGACCTGGTAGTCCAGACCCTGGGCGACCGGTGGAGCGAGGCGATATGGCGGGATTGAAGGACAAGCGCGGTTTCATCGACAAGGACCGTCTCGATCTGTCCGAACGTCAGGCGGTCGAATACTGGATGAAACGATGGGGCGTGACCCGAGACCAGCTCACCACAGCCCATCGCAAGGTCGGCCGCATGGTCAAAGACATCGCCGCGGAGCTTGGGAAGAAGCGCTAGGACCCGATCCTGCGCGGATCGGCGGCGTCCTCGATCTCCAGTTCTACCCCATCGCGCCCCGACCAATCGTCGGGCTTGAGTCTGCCGGCGACGTGTAAAGCCCCCTGCCCCGCCAGCAGCCGCTGTCCCATCTCCGAGTCTCCAGCCCTCCAAGCGACGGCCCTCAACTTGGCGCCGGTCTCGTCGACCAATACGCAGCGCACATGGCCGCCCTTGACCGCCATGGCTCGCTCGATTCTAACATCGGCCGCGGCAAATAAGGGTTCGGGATTGCCGGGTCCGAAGGGATCGAGCTGCTGGAAGGCTTGCCATAGCGCTCGGTCGGCTGAGGCCGGCGTGATCAGGGCGTCGATCTCGAGCGCATCGGCGGCGATGGAGAGTTCGGTTTCATCTCGCAGACGCTCGGTCAGGAAGTCTCGCAGGTCGGGTACGGCGTCGGGGCGTATAGTGAGGCCGGCGGCCATGGCGTGGCCGCCGCCGGCCAGCAGCAGGCCGGCGTCGAATGCGGCTTGCACGGCGCGGCCAAGGTTCACGCCGGGCTGGGACCGGCCGGAGCCCTTGCCGACGTTGGCGACAGGGTCGAGGCCGATGACGACGGTCGGTCGGCGATAGCGCTCGCGCAGGCGGCTGGCGACGATGCCGACGACGCCGGCGTGCCACCCTTCCCCCGCCACCACCATGACAGGCGCCTGGGGATCGAGGTTGGACGACTGCTCGATCTTTCGCACCGCCTCCTCAAACGTCTCGGCCTCGACCGCCTTGCGGGTCGCGTTCAGGGCGTCCAGCTCCTCGGCCAGCGCCTTGGCCTCAGCGGGGTCGTCGGTGGAGAGCAGGCGCGCGCCGAGATCGGAGCGGCCGATGCGTCCGCCGGCATTGATGCGCGGCCCGAGCACAAAGCCGGCGTGGAAGGTCGAAGCCGGCCCCGGCTTGGCGGCGGCGACGTCGAGAAGGGCCTTCAGGCCCGGATTGCCCCAGGCGGACATAACCTTAAGCCCCTGAGACGTCAGGGCGCGGTTGAAACCCACAAGCTGGGTCACATCGCAGACGGCGCCGAGCGCGGCGAGGTCGAGCCACGGGATCAGGTCCGGCGCAGGCTTGGCGTCGAAGAGACCTCGGCGACGCGCCTCCCGCGTCAGCGCCGCCAGGAGTACGAAGGTTACACCCGCCGCCGCCAGCACGCCCTGGCCCGAGCGGCAGTCCGGCCGGTTCGGGTTGACCAAGGCGGCTGCGGGCGGGATGGTATCTCGCATCAGGTGGTGGTCGATCACCACGACCCGGAGCCCGATCTCCGCCGCTGCTGCCAGGGCGTCATGGGCCGCCGCGCCGCAATCGACCGTGATCACCAGCTCGGCGCCTTCGGCTTTCAATCGGCGAAAGGCCGCGGGGCTTGGGCCGTAACCCTCCGTCAGCCGGTCGGGCACATAGATGGCCAGCTCGCGGCCAAGCGCCCGGAAATAGCGCACGAGAAGCGCTGCGCTGGTGGCCCCATCGACGTCGTAGTCGGCGAACACCACGCATCGCCGCTCGGCGACGACAGCGTCGATCAAAACCTCCGCCGCCAAGTCCATGTCGGCGAAGCTGGACGGATCGGGAAACAGCGCCCGCAAGGTGGGCGCGAGATAGGCTGCGCCATCGGCCTGGGCGACGCCGCGCGACGCCAGCGCGCGGGCTAGGGGCTCGGACAGGCCGAGTTTCTGCTGATGGCTGCGGATCAGGGCGGCGTCAGCGGGTCGCGACCGCCAGGCCCGCCCCGACAGAGAGCGATGCACGCCGAGGTAGGCTGCGATCCCATCCCCATCGGCCATACTGACGATCCCCTTCGCGACTCAGGGCGCAGAGGTCCGCGCCCTGAGTCGGTGAGACTAGCGGGTTCGGCGGAGTGCGCGAAGATGGAAGTCGTGGCGTTCGGTTTGCTAAACCGGATGCTTCATGCGGATTTCGCGCACCGTGTGGGTCGCGGCCGTCATGACGATAGAGTGGGTGTGGACGAAGCCGCCGCGGAACTTGACGCCGTCCAGCATGGCGCCGTCGGTGACGCCGGTGGCGGCGAAGACGACATCGCCGGGCACGAGGTCGTCGAGCGCGTACTTGCGGGCGAACTGGCTATCCTCCAGCCCCAAGCGACGGGCGCGGGCGCGCTCGTCGTCGTTGCGAAACACGAGACGCCCTTGGAACTGGCCCCCGATGCACTTTAGCGCCGAGGCCGCCAGCACACCCTCCGGGGCGCCGCCCTGGCCGATGTAGAGGTCGATGCCCGTGTCGGGATCGGTGGTGTGGATCACGCCGGCCACATCGCCGTCGGTGATCAGGTGGATGCGGCAGCCGACGGCGCGCAGCGCGGCGATCAGATCGGTATGGCGGGTACGATCCATCACGCAGACCGTGATCTCCGCCGGCTTGCAGCCCTTGGCCTTGGCGAGCGCACGGACATTGTCGGCGGGGCTCGCATCGAGGTCCACAAGGCCGGGCGCATAGCCGGGGCCGATGGCGATCTTGTCCATATAAGTGTCGGGCGCGTGAAGCAGGCCGCCTCGTGGCGCCAGCGCCAGAACCGCCAGAGCATTGGCCATGGCCTTGGCGGTCAAGGTCGTGCCTTCTAGCGGGTCGAGCGCGATATCGACGCCGTCGCCGTGACCGGTACCGACCTTCTCGCCGATATAGAGCATCGGCGCCTCGTCGCGCTCGCCCTCGCCGATCACGATCCGGCCGTCCATCTCCAGGCTGTTCAGGGCCGTGCGCATCGCATCGACCGCGACCTGATCGGCGGCCTTTTCATCGCCCATACCGACCAGGCTGTAGGACGCGATCGCGGCGGCCTCCGTGACGCGCACCGCATCGAACGTCAGGTTTCGGGCGAGCGTTGGGCCGCCGACGGCGGGAGTGGACGTCATTGTGAGGGTCTCCGATATTATTTTCGCCATCTTTTGGCACGATTTGGTCGAGATTTGGCGGCAATTCAGATGCGAGCGATACGAATTCGCTTGGGTCGCTCCGCCACGGCGTCCAGGGCGGCGATATGCTCCACCGCCGCCGAAATGGCGGTCTCCGACGCCGCCTGGGTGGTCAAGACGATGGGCACCAGCCCGGTCGGCCCGACCGGGTGCTGCAAGATGCTGTCGATCGAGACCTCCGCCTTGGCCAGAGCCTCGGACACATTGGCGATCACGCCGGGCCGATCGCGCACCACCAGGCGCAGAAACACCTTGGCGTGGCGTGCGCCCGGATCGGCGGGGGCGAGTGGGGTCAAGTCCTGAGCGGGGCTTTGGAACACCGGGCGATGCACGCCGCTCATGACATCGGCGATATCGGCGGCGACGGCCGATGCGGTGGGGCCCGCGCCCGCGCCCGCGCCCTGCAGGAAGATGCGGCCCGTGCGCGCGCCCTCGATAAATAGCGCGTTCAGCGCCCCGCCCGCCTGGGCTAAGGGATGACTTAGGGGCACGAGCGCGGGCGCGACCTGCACGCTCGCCACGGGCGCCGCTGTGGGGTCGCTCCCAACCTGGCGCGAGGCCGACGCAATCAGCTTGATGCGGTAGCCGAGTTCATGCGCCAGGGTGATATCGAGGAGCTCAATCGACTCGATCCCCTCGATCTCGGCGGCGGCGAAATTGGGGGCCCCGCCAAAGGCCAGGGCCGCCAGGATCGTGATCTTATGGGCCGCATCGAAGCCGCCCACATCCATGACCGGGTCGGCTTCGGCATAGCCCAGGCGCTGAGCCTCGCTCAGCACTTCGGCGAAGCTGCGCCCCGTCGCCTCCATCTCGCTCAAGATATAGTTGCAGGTGCCGTTCAGGATTCCGGCGATGGAGGCGATCTCGTCGCCGACCAGACTTTCGCGCACCAGCTTTACAGCCGGCACGCCGCCCATGACGGCGGCTTCGAACACCAGCGGCACGCCCTTGGCCTCCGCAAGCCGAGCCAGCTCCAGCCCATGTTCGGCGATCAGCGCCTTATTTGCGGTGACGACCGGCTTGCCCGCGTTCAACGCCGCCTCGACCGCCGCCTTGGCGGACCCATCGGCCCCGCCGATCAGCTCCACAAACACGTCGACGTCTGGGTGGACGGCCAGCGCGACCGGATCGTCGAACCAGGCGTAGGATGAGATGTCCGACGCGCGCGGCCTGGAGCGAGAGCGCGCACAGACGCCCACCACCTCGGCGCGCCGACCGCAGGGTGCAAAATCGGGTTTTCGCCGCAACAGCTCGATCAGGCCCAGGCCGACGGTGCCAAGGCCTGCGATCCCGAGACGACAGCTATCCTTGCGACCGGCCTCCTGGCGATTTGGCGCTTCAAGCTCCGTCAACGGCTGGCTCCCTGGCAATGGGCCAGAACGGGATCGTTATAGAGCGACGTCATCGCCGGCTGAACGATGGCGACCGCCTCGGGCGCTGCGGCAGTCGGGGTGGCGACCGCCGGCGGTGGCGCCGGCGCAGGCGCGGCGGCGGCTGTTCTGACGGGCGTGGCCGGGCGTTGCGTGCGGGACGGCGCTCCGGCCGTCGGGGGCGCGGCGTCCTCAGGTGTGGGGGGCGGCCCGGAATGCATGGGCGGCGGCGGCGCGGCATAGGCGCGAAGCTGTTCGGCTTCGGCCTCAGCCGCCGCGGCTTGCGCGGGCGTCGGCCGATCGGCCGGGTCGTTATCGAGTTGGGCCTGCAAACCTTCGGCAAATCCACTCGACCCAGACACAAGGGGCGGATTCGCCGCCGCCCACGCTTCGTAAGCGCGGCGGCAGCGCACCATGTCGATCACCGCGGCCTTGACCGCGCCAGGCGGCGGGACGTTCAGGGGCTTGGGCGGCACGGACGCCAAGCTCGGCCGTCTGTAGGTTTGCATCGCCGCCGCAGCGACGACGCCCGCCACCGGCGATTCGGGGTTCACGGGCGGGAGATAGGCGGCGTGACGGAGATCGGCGCAACCTGCCAGTTGACCGCTCCCCAGCACAAGCAGCGCCACGATTGTCGCAAGCGGCCAGTCGCGGCGTTCGGCGTTGCGGCGCCGTTTTTTTGCGGGGGCGTTCATCTTGCCTCGGCTCTTATGCGATGATGGCTCATTAAGAAAGGGCCGCCCACATACGAGCGGCGCGAAGACACAGCTGTCCCGGCGCGGGCGGTCCAGATGTCTGCAGACCAGGGATGACGTACCGATGGCGAGTGAGCAAAATACAGGTCAGGCCGCAGACCTGACAGGCCTGCTCGATCCGGCCCAGCGCCAAGCGATGGAGCAGTTGTCGCTCAACCTCGCCCGCGCAGCCATGACGACGCAAACGGCGCTGGGCGCGGCGATGCTGCGCCAATCCGAGGCGCCCGAACCCCTGAACGCCGATCCCTTCCAGGTCGCGCCGGCGCTCGGCGAAGTGATGACCAAGCTCGTCTCTCAACCCGATCGACTGATGCGCGCCCAGGCCGAGTTGTTCGACCGCTATATGGACCTTTGGCGAAACTCCGCCGCCCGCCTCGCCGGCAAGCCGGCCGAACCCGTCGCCACGCCGCTCAAGACAGACCGGCGATTCGCCGATCCGGAGTGGACGGAAAACCCGGTGTTCGATGTGATGAAGCAGTCCTACCTGCTCACCTCCAACTGGCTGAACGACCTGGTGGCCAATGTGGAAGGCGTGGACGAAGAGGCCAAGCGTCGGACCCAGTTCTTCACCAAACTTTTGACGGACGCCTTTTCGCCTTCCAACTATCTGGCCTCCAATCCTACGGCCCTGCGAGAAGCCATGCGCTCCAACGGCGAAAGCCTTGTGCGGGGCGCCGAGCGATTCGCCGCCGATCTGGAGCGAGGCGGCGGCAAGCTGGCCATCAGCCAGACCGATCTGGCCCGCTTTAAGGTCGGTGAGAATGTCGCAACGGCGCCGGGTAAGGTGGTGTTCGAAAACCCCCTATTCCAGCTGATCCAGTTCTCAGCCACGACCAAAGAGGTGCATGAGACGCCGCTTCTGATCTTCCCGCCCTGGATCAACAAATATTACATTCTGGATCTGCGCCCCGACAACTCGATGATCCGTTGGCTGACGAGCCAGGGATTTACGGTTTTCCTCACCTCCTGGGTCAATCCGGATGCGTCGCTCGCCGACAAGACCCTGGATCATTACATGGTCGAGGGTATTTACGCCGCCATTGGCGCGGTGATGGAGCAGTGCGGCGCAGCCGAGGTCAATACCGTCGGCTATTGCATCGGCGGCACGCTGTTGGGCGCGTCCTTGGCCCATATGGCGGCCCACAACCTGACTTCGGTACGGTCGGCCACCTTCTTCGCCGCCCAGCAGGATTTCGCCGAAGCCGGAGATTTGCTGCTTTTCACCAATGAGGCCTGGCTGGAGGATCTGGAGAAGCGGATGGACGCCGCAGGCGGCGTGCTGCCGAGTTCGGCCATGGCCGACACCTTCAACATGCTGCGGGCCAACGACCTGATCTGGTCCTTCTTCGTCAACAACTACCTGTTGGGCAAGGAGCCGACCGCGTTCGACCTCCTGTTCTGGAACGCTGACCAGACCCGGATGCCCAAGGCGCTTCACCTCGGCTATCTGCGCCATTTCTATTTGAACAACGCGCTCGCCAAGGGCGACTTCAGCCTGGCCGGGACGCCTTTGGACCTGAAGACCGTGAAGACCCCAATCTATGTCCAGGCCAGCCGGGAGGACCATATCGCGCCGATGCGTTCGGTCTATCGCGGGGCGAAGCTGTTTGGCGGCTCGGTCACGTTCACCCTGGCGGGGTCCGGCCATATCGCGGGCGTCGTCAATCCGCCGGCGGCCAACAAGTACCAGCACTGGACCAATTCCGCTCTGCCGGACACACTGGAGGCGTGGCAGGCCGGCGCCATCGAGCATAAGGGCTCGTGGTGGCCCCATTGGGCGGCCTGGCTGAAGGAACGCTCCGGCGACATGATCCCCGCCCGCGACCCCGCGGCCGGCCCCCTGACGCCGATCGAAGATGCGCCTGGGCGCTATGTGAAGGTGCGCTCGGACGGTTGATTTGGAGGCTCGCCTTCATATCTACCCGAGCGCGAGCGATCATCGTCGCAGCTATCCAGCCGCCTACGAAGGCGACCGCCACACGAGCGCCTGCCAAGCTCCTAAGTCTTAGGCCGCATTTTCACTCCGCTCATCCCCGCGAAAGCGCATGGGCGCTAAGATAGAAGTAGGCAGCCCCACCTTCCCGCCTTCCCCGGACTTGTTCCGCGGAAGGCGGAAGAGGAGGAGGGCCGCCCCAGTTTGAGAATGCGTCGCATTTAGCTTGCAAATGCGAATGGCTCGCAATAGACCCATGGCCACCGGAGCGACCGGGATGCACGGGCGAGGCTGTGAGTGGCGCATTCAAGGGCTTTGAAGTCTGCGGCGAGCGGCGTCGTTCTGGCGGCCGGGCTCGCCAGCCTAGCGCTGGCCGCACCGCCGCCCCTGTCGACGCCGATCAGTTCGCAAGCCCAGGGGACCAATGGCGAGACTGGCTTTTCCGGTTTCTTGAGCGACCTCAACCGCAGCAACTATATGCTTGGCGACCTGTTCGGCCTGCGCACGCGGCTCAGCAAAGTCGGCGTCTCCCTCGCCATCCAGGAAACGAGCGAGATTCTAGGTAATGCGACGGGCGGCATCAAACAGGGCGCGGAATACGATGGGCTGACCCAGGCCATCCTGCAGCTCGACACTCAGCGCGCCTTTGGCTGGTACGGCGGCCTGTTCAACATCAGCGCCCTGCAACTGCACGGCCGCAACTTGAGCGCCGAAAACCTCGACACCCTGCAGACCGCCAGCGGTATCGAGGGCGACCGGTCCACCCGGCTTTGGGAGCTGTGGTACGATCAGAAGCTCCTGCCCGAAGATCGCCTGGATATTCGCATCGGCCAAGAAAGCGCCGATCAGGAGTTCATCGTCACACCCAACGGCGCCTATTTCGTCAACACCATGTTCGGCTGGCCGCTGGTTCCCTCGGTCGATCTGCCCGGCGGCGGCCCCGCCTATCCCTTGTCGGCGCCGGCGATCCGCTTCCGGTACCGACCGATCAATCCGGTGGCGATCCTGCTCGGCGTCTACAGCGGCAGTCCGGTCACGAACAACGCCGGCGACCCCCAAGTGGTCAATCCCTCAGGCGTCAGCTTCCCCACCAACAAGGGGACCCTGACTTTTCTGGAGCTGCAATACAGCTATCCGTCGCTGGGCGGCATGGCCTATCCGGGTCAAGGCGCACCGCTCGGCCATACCTATCGGATCGGCGCCTGGTACGACTCGGAGCGCTTCGCCGACCAGGCTCGCAGCGCCGACGGCCTCTCGTTAGCCTCACCCAACAGCAGCGGCGTTCCCCTGGAGCACCACGGCGACTATTCCGTCTACGCCGTGGCCGATCAGATGGTCTGGCGCCAGGCGGACGACCCCAATCGCTCGGTCAGCCTGTTCGGACGGGCCATGGATACGCCGCAAGGGGATCGCAACCTGATCGACTTCAGCCTGAATGCGGGTCTGGTCTATCACGATCCCGTCGCCAATCGGGCGGATGACACGCTGGCGATCGGCATGGGCTACGCCCACGTCAGCAACAGCGCCCAGGCCTACGACCGCGCCGTGGCCGCGTCGGCTCCCGGGGTCTACACGCCGATCCGCACCACCGAGACCTATCTTGAAGCCACCTATCAGTACCAGGTCCATCCCTGGTGGCAGATCCAGCCCGACGTCCAGTACGTCTTCAATCCCGGTGGCGGCCTAGCCGATCCCAATAATCCCAACCAGCGCATCGGAAATGAGCTTGTGGTGGGCGTGCGCACCAATGTGCTGTTCTGATGAGGTCTTCGATGTTTCGTTCGCTTGTGTCGGTCTTGAGCCAACTCTTCGAGTCGCTACGACGTTTTCCGCGCATCTGCGCGGCCCCTCCACCGCTTTCAGCGGTCCCCCTCCCCATGCTGTCGCATAGAGAGGATGAAGAGCGCAGACGTTTTCATCTCCCCTATCGCGAAGCGATGGGGGAGTACGCCGGAGGCGGGAGGGGGCCGCACGGCGTAGCCGGGCGGAACGCACGCCGGTCCCGGGAGGGCGGAAAAGGGTCGGCGGCGGCCTTCGCCCTCGCCGCCCTAACCCTCGCCCTCCCCCTCGCCGCTCAAGCTGCGCCGCAAGGCTATCTCGAAACGATCCACCGCCACGTCACCCTGACCTCGACGGTGACCGATAACGGCGACCTCAACCCCTACGCCGTGGTGATCGCGCCGGCTTCGGCCGGAAAGATCGCCAAGGACGACGTGCTGGTCGACAATTTCAACAACATCTCCAATCTCCAGGGCACAGGCACGACCATCGTCGGCTACCGGCCCTCGACCAAAGCCACCTACCTCTTCGCCAAACTGCCCCAAACCTTACCCGAGTGCCCTGGCGGCGTGGGGCTGACGACAGCCATGACCATGCTGAAGAGCGGCTGGGTGATCGTGGGCAGCACGCCCAGTAAGGACGGCACCACGGCGACAAAGGGCGACGGCTGCCTGATTGTGCTCGACCCTGACGGGAAACTGGTCGCCGCCTGGTCCGGCCCAACCATCGACGACCCCTGGGGCGACATGGCGGTGGTGGACAAGGGCGATAGCGCAACCCTTTTCATCAGCATGGCCGGCCATGACCTGCCTGGCCCGGATGTCATCGATCCGGCGACCAAGCTTCCGGTGGTGAAGCGCAAAGCGACCGTTCTGCGGCTGGAGCTGTCGATCCCCGCCGGCAAACCGCCGGTGCTGCTGAACCAGACCGTCATCGGCGACGGCTTCGCCGCACGGGCCGATCGCGACAACTTTCTACTCGGCCCCACCGGCCTGGCGCTGTCGGGCGACGACACGCTCTATGTCACAGACGGGCTCGACAATGCCATCACCGCCATTCCCCAGGCGACCACCCGCACCGATAGCGCCGGCGTGGGCGAGCTTGTGACCAAGGATGGGCTCTTGGCTTGGCCTTTGGCCATGGCTTGGTCGCCGCCGGTCGCGGGCGAACCGGGGCATCTGTTGATCTGCAACGGCAAGGACGGACGCCTGGTCGAGGTCGATCCCGTCGCGCGCAAACAAATCTACGCCCAGTGGATCAACACCGACCAGGCTCAATCGCCGCCGGGCAATGGCGACCTCTTCGGTCTCGCCGTCGCGCCCGACGGGGGCGGCCTCTATTACGTCATGGACGACGTGAATACCTTGATGAGAGCCAGTAAATGAGGATTTGGCGATGAGCTGTCCGTTCCACACCCCCGCCAGCCGGCGCGGCTTTCTGCTTGGCGCGGGCGGCGTCGCGGGCCTGGCTGCGGCTGGCGGAGCGGCGGAGGCCAAGCCCCATCTGCCGCCCCTGAAGCAGACGGCGGCCCTGCAGGACGAGCGGCGGCTACCCTTCTATGGCGCCCATCAGAACGGAATCCTCACGCCGATCCAGGCCCATACCTATTTCGCCGCCTTCGACGTCGCGTCGGACCGACGAAGCGACCTGATCGCCCTGATGAAAAGCTGGACCGAGGCCGCCGCAAAACTGACCCAGGGCGTGGACCTAGGCCCGCCCGACGGCGATCCGTCCAAGACGCCCAGCGATTCCGGCGAGGTTCTGGGCCTGCCGCCCAGCCGCCTGACCCTGACCTTCGGCTTGGGCCCGAGCCTTTTCGCCAAGGAGGGCGTCGATCGGTTCGGCCTGGCGTCGCGCCGCCCCGCCGCACTTGTCGATCTGCCCCGTTTCGTCGGCGATCAGCTGATTCCTGCACGAACAGGGGGCGACCTCTCGGTCCAGGCCTGCAGCGACGATCCCCAAGTCAATTTGCACGCCGTTCGTCAATTGATGCGGCTGGCCGACGGGGTCGCCAAGGTGCGATGGGTGCAGAACGGCTTCGTGCCCGGCTACGACCCCAAGGTCACGCCGCGCAACCTGATGGGGTTCAAGGACGGTACGATGAACCCATCGCCGACCGAGCCGTCGGTGATGCAGGCTTGCGTCTGGAGCGGGGACGAGGGCGGCGCCTGGATGAAAGGCGGAACTTACGCGGTGGTGCGCCCCATCCGCATCGCGCTGGAGCACTGGGACCGGATGCATCTGGGCTTCCAGGAGCAGACCGTCGGCCGGCGCAAGGTCAGCGGCGCGCCGCTGAGCGCCGCGGACGACGGTGTCGCAGCCGAGTTTACGCCGCTAGACCTGGAGGCGACGGACAAGAACGGCGACCCGATCATCCCGGAGAACGCTCACGTCCGCCTCGCCGCGCCCCAAAGCAATGACGGCGCCCAGATTCTGCGCCGCGGCTACGCCTACGATAACGGCGTCAGCTTCGTCGCCGAGCGCTGGCCGCCCTGGCGCCAGGGGATGGAGCTCGACGCCGGGCTCTTGTTCGTCTGCTATCAGCGCGATCCGCGCACCGGCTTCATCAAGATCTTCGACAAGATGTCCAAGTTCGACATGATGAACCAGTTCGTCACCCACATCGGCGGCGGCCTCTTCGCCTGCCCGGCCGGCGTGCGTGAGGGCGGTTACCTGGCGGAGGGGCTGCTGGAGGCGTGAGGCGGCTTGGCGTCACGAACGCTTCTGCGACCCTCTATCACGGTGCCCAAAAGAAGCGCCACCATGATGAGATAATCCCAAATCTGTTCGCCAAAAAAATAAGCGTACGGCCGAATTGCTGAATCCAGCGCACTGACCACCAGCATAACGACTGCTAATACGTTAAATGCCGCCGCCCATAAAGGCCACCACCTGGAAGATTTAAGCGCAAGCGCAACAAAAAACAAAGCAACACAAAAATCAATAATAACAAGTGAAGGCTCGAAAGCCTTCCAATGACTACTTCGTAATGCTAACGAACTAATTAAATCGGCTGCAATTAAAACGACTAACGTAACTCGTTCAGGCCCGCCTCCTCTTATACATGCGTAGAGGCATACTAGCCAAAAGACTAATATCCAAATTAAATGGAGTATCATCTAATCAACCCAAGGGTCGCTCATCGAGCGACCCTGTGATTACGACAGACGTCAAGCGGCGACGGCCGCTACAGGCGGGCATGTTTGGTCGATACCAGAAGGCTTCTGAACGTCGCCACCAAAATTCACCGCTCCAAGTCCGACGCGCTTTTGAACTGCCGCAAAAGCGTTATGAGCCATCATAAGCTCCTGGTTAGCGTCGCCCAACCCGCGTAGGCAAGAGATGGCGCGATAGATGGCGTCGCCGCTGACGACGGGCGAAAGATTGGCTGAAGCGCGAGCTTCCTCGGTCGTCCTGACCAGCTCGGCGACATCGACCATGGCGCGGGACAGAGAGGCTTCGGCCGCGAACAGAGCATCGGCGACCTGATCGGCGGCGAGACGGCGTTGTTTGAGCATGAAATCTCCTTCACGCCCGATCAATCGGGCGGGTTATGACGGACAGGGACGAAGGTGGATTAACGATTCGCGACCGGCAGAACAGCCGACAGCGTGTGAAGAGCGGTCAGGATCGACCCGAAGGCGATCGCCGACCCGAATATGATTGCGCCTATGGCGCAGAGGCGTCCGGCGATCGTCAGATCATTTCCGCCTCCAACATTTCGCGCGCCGCCGCGCCAAAGCCATGATCCCGGGCGGCGATCGCCAACCGCAGAATCTCTGAGAGAACCAGCCCCTGGGGCTTGAACGCCGCCTGTTTCACGAGGCCCGACAGGGCCCCGCGCATGACCAACTCCTCCAAAGGGCTCGATGTCAGGTTCAGCAGCGCCTCGCCGATTTGCGCCCAAGACCAGATCGGCGCCGGTTGGGCGGTTTCGCTGAGGTTGAGCCAGCGATCCCTCATTCCCTCCAATTCGGTGTGCAGAAACAGGGCGAGGTGATCCTCCAGCCCCATCGGCAAGGAACCGGGCACCTTCAGGGTTTGGGTATCGAACGACTTGTTCATGCCAGCCAATCTGGCGATCCGTAAGACGCTCGTCTGTCCGGATTGGCTGCGCAGCTTGTCCGTAACCGCTACGGACGCCCTGACTTTCGACGGCGGGCTCCAGCTCAAAAATCCGTCGGGAGGCTTCGTAGCGGTCAGCAACACCCAGTTTGCGACGGGCGCGGTCGCAATAGGTGTCGACCGTGCGGACACCGATCTCCAGCTCACGTGCGATCTGTTTTGATGTGAAATGGCGATAGACGAGCGCCAGAATTTGTCGTTCGCGCTCGGTCAGCAGCCGAAGCTCGTCCGGCCCTTGAGACGAATCCGAAACGCCGCTCATGCTTAAGGCCTCGCACACCCAAAGGCGGCCGGTCCAGCTCAGCGCAGAGCCGTCTCTTCAGCCGCGATCAGACACAGCCGATATTGCGTCAAGCCGGGATAAAACGCGATGCTAAGGTTCCCGTTTTCGCATATAAAAAAGGCGTAGCGACGTCGCTAGAGCCCCTTGCGAAAGGGAAAAACCGGTTGCCGAATCAAATGCGCGCTCAGCTCTTGAGCAGGGAGCACGATGCCGTCACAGGCCTGCGCCCTCGTCCAGGCCGAACATGAGATTGAGGTTCTGAACCGCCGCGCCGGAAGCTCCCTTCCCCAAATTGTCCAGCACGGCGATCAAACGCGCCTGCTGTTTAGCCTCGTCGCCGAACACATAGAGGTCGAGCCGGTTGGCGCCGTTCAGCGCCTGCACGTCCAAGGTCGTCAAGCGTGCGGTCTCGTCGCTTGAGGCGACCCGGATAAACCGGCGGCCCCGATACCAATCGGCCAGGCCGTCGCGCAGATCGGCCACCCGCGGCTCGCCCGGCATGGCCCAGAGTTGCAGAGGAACGTCCACCATCATGCCTTGGGCGAATCGGCCGACGGCGGGGGCGAACAGCGGGCGGTGAGACAGGCCGCCATGAACCTGCATTTCGGGGATGTGTTTGTGCGCGAACTCCAGGCCGTAGGGGCGAAACGGCGTCGGCATATACCCAGGCGAGGTCGCGTCCTCATAGTCGGCGATCATGGCGCGGCCGCCGCCGCTATAGCCGGAGACGGCGTTCACCGTTATCGGCTGGTTCGCGGCGATCAGCCCCCGCTCGACCAGGGGGCGCACCAGGGCGATAAAACCCGTCGGATAACAGCCAGGATTGGCGACACGATGGGCGCCCGCGATGGCGGCGCCCTGCTTGGCCGTCATCTCGGGGAAGCCATAGGTCCAGTCGGGCGCGATGCGATGGGCGGTCGACGCGTCGATCACCTTGACGTCAGGATTTTCGATCAGGGCGACCGCCTCTTTGGCGGCCTGGTCTGGCAGGCAGAGGATGACCGCGTCGGCGGCGTTCGACAGCGCGCGACGGGCCTCGGCCTCCTTACGACGCGTGGGATCGATCGAGAGCAACTCGATATCGGCGCGCGGCGCCAACCGTTCGCGGATTTGCAGGCCCGTCGTGCCAGCCTCGCCGTCGATGAACACCTTGATAGACATGGTCAGACCCTTAAGACCGAACCCAAAACGAAAACGAGCGCCCCGGTCTCCCGGAGCGCTCGCCGATACCGCGAATACGAATCGGGACTTAACGCTTGGAGAACTGGAAGCTGCGACGGGCCTTGGCCTTGCCGTACTTCTTACGCTCGACCACGCGGGAGTCGCGCGTCAGGAAGCCATGAGGCTTCAGCACGGGACGAAGGCCGGGCTCGTAATAGGTCAGCGCCTTGGCGATGGCGTGGCGGATCGCGCCGGCCTGGCCGGACAGGCCAGAGCCTTCGACCGTGGCGACGACGTCGAACTGGGTGGCGCGATCGGTGACCTGCAGGGGCTGGGCGATCATCATGCGCAACACGGGCCGGGCGAAGTAGATCTCCTGGTCCCGGTCGTTGATGGTGATCTTGCCGGAGCCCGGCTTGATCCAGACCCGCGCAACGGCGTTCTTGCGCTTGCCCGTGGCGTAGGCGCGGCCTTGAGCGTCGATCTGGGGTTCGACCACCACCGCAGGCGGCGTGGACGACAGGCTGGCGAGAGCGTCGAACCCGGTCGCGACCGGGGTTGACGTGGGGGCGATGTCAGAGGCCATGAGCTGTTATTGGCTCCGCACGTTCTTGGCGTTCCGCTCGGCGAACGCGATGGTTTCGGGGTTCTGGGCGACGTGGGGATGTTCGCCGGCGGCGTAAATCCGCAGGTGAGTCATCTGGGCGCGGGCCAAAGGGCTTTCCTTGGGCAACATGCGCTCGACCGCCTTCTCCAGGATGCGCTCGGGGAACTTGCCGCCGAGGATCTTGTCCGCAGTGCGTTCCTTGATGCCGCCGGGATAGCCGGTGTGCCAGTAGTAGGTCTTTTGCTGCAGCTTGCGGCCGGTGAACTTCACCTTGTCGGCGTTGATCACGACGACATAGTCGCCGCAGTCGACATGGGGGGTGTAGTCGGGGCGGTGCTTACCGCGAAGGCGCATGGCGATAAAGCTGGCGAGACGTCCGACGACGGCGTTTTCCGCATCGACGACGATCCACTTCTTTTCGACATCCGCCGGCTTCAAGGAAACCGTGGTCTTTTGCATAACGCGTCTCAGTCCGTAAGCGCGAACGGCCGCGCAAGAGGCGCGGCCGGATGGAGGGCGGTGAATACGCAATAAGGCGACGCCTGTCAACCTGATTGGCGGATCGCGATCCAGCTTAATGCATTGATTGTAATACGTTTTTCAAATACGGTACTCACATACCGGTTTAATTTCGTCGGATGCGCCACACCAGAGACAAGGCTATGGTCAAGACCAGAACCGCCAGCGCCTGGTGCGCCAGGCTCAGCGGCAAGGGCGCTGCGTAGCGTAAGGTGATGATACCCAGCGCCGCCTGAAGCGAGACGGCGGCGGCCAGAACAATGGCGTGCCGCTTGAGCGCCTCGCTCATCCGGTAGGTCGATGCCACCGCCACAGCAAAGGCGATGCTGGCGACGAACAGTAGATAGGCGCCGACGCGGTGATCGAATTGGACCGCAGCTTGACTATGAAACACCGTGTCGATCAGGCTGCCGCGCCGGTAATCGGCCGGAAACAGACGCCCGTTCATCAGCGGCCAGTCTGTGTAGATCTGGCCAGCATGATCGCCGGCCACCAGGGCGCCCATCAAAATCTGGACGAACACCAGTCCGAGCAGAATCGAAGACCAGAATCGCCAGCCTGCAGAGAGGAATATGTCCGACCGTTGAGGACGGCCGGCCCAGGCCTCGAGCCCGGTCCAGATCGCGAAACTATAGACGATCAGAGCGAGGCCGAGGTGGGCCGCCAATCGCTCCGGCGCGACGGCGACGCGGACGCTGAGGCCGCTGGCGACCATCCACCAGCCGACCAAACCCTGCAAGGCCCCCAGCGCCAGCAACACCCAGCATCGCCAGATCAACCGCCGCGGCAACCGTTTCATCAACAGAAACGCCGCCATGGGGACGAAAAACACAAGACCGATCAGGCGCCCGAGTAAACGATGCGTCCATTCCCAGGCATAGATGAACTTGAACTCGTCCAGCGTCATGCCGCGGTTCACGAGCTTGTACTGCGGGATATGCCGATAGCGTGCAAATTCGGCCAACCAGCCCTGCTGGCTTAAGGGAGGTAAAATGCCGGTCACTGGGCGCCATTCCGTGATCGAAAGGCCCGAACCCGTCAGCCGCGTCGCGCCGCCGACCACCACCATAGCGAAAACGAGAAAGGCCACGGCGAACAGCCACGCGGTCACTGAGGAAGACCGCTCCCGATTGAGGCTCCATCGCATAGGGTGCGCGCTCCTTCCGTCTTTCGCCCAAGGTTTGGCTGCGGCCTCACCTAGACCTTATGCCGCCGGGCGTACAGTCAGCCGCTTGCGCCGCGGAGGATCGGCCTTGGATCGGAGGACTCGATTCAACCGGCGCCAAAGGCGAAAGCGAGGCTCAACTCCACCAGGACATGTACAGCGTATCGATCCTATGCTTTGTTTTTCCATCTGCAGAATAGGGGCTGATAACGATGAAACCTAACGCTACGGCAGGTCGCTTTGTGCGCAGAGGTCTGGCCTTGGCCGGCCTTTGCTTCACCCTGATGCAAGCCGGGACAGCCGCGGCTCAGGCGCCGAGCGCGGCGTCGTCGCCTAGCCCCCAACTCGACCCCGAACGCGTGGCCATCGCGCGCCAGATTTTCAATGAAATCGGCGCCGCCAATCTTCAGGCCGTATCGAAGGCTCTGGTCACCAATATGGAGCGGGCGATGCTGACGAGCGTCAACGGGATGGACGCCGAACGCAAGCAAGCGATGGTGGATGCGGTTTCGGATTCGGTCAGCTTCATCATGCCCAAGGCGATCGACGCCACCGTGGACGCCATGGCCGAGAATTTCGACACCGCTCAGTTGAAAGACGTGCTGGGCTTCTACAGGTCGCCGACAGGTCGAATGATGATCGGCAAGATGCCGCTGATCATGCAGCAGACCTCGGCCACCATGATCGCACAGCTGCCCGAGATGGTGCGCCAGATGGAGCTGCGCTACTGCGCTAAGGTGACGTGCACGGCGGCCGAACAGCAGGCCTTCGCGGCGATCTCCGCACAGATGAAGGCCCGCGCGCCAGGTTAGTCGGTCGGAGCCGAACTACTCCCGGTTCCGGTCCGGCCCCGCAGAGGGGCCGCCCGTGTCGGACGCCGCGGGACGGGTGTCGCCGACCTGCGCGGCGTAGTCCTCATTGAGGCGGTTCTGGGCGGGCGTCATATTCTGCTCGATGGCGTTCGCCTGGGCGGCTTCGGTTGCGCGCTCAGCCGCGAGCGCATCGGCCTTGGCCTTCGCCGCCTTAGCTTTGGCCTCCGCTTGCGCCGTCTTGGCCGCCTCGTCGGCCATCTCGGTCTGGATCGTGGCGTTGTCGGCCGGCGGCGTGGCGGCGGGCGCCAGGGCCGAGGGCGCAGTAGGGCCGCCGCCTAGCCGCGGATTGACGAACACCAGCCATAGCGCGATCGCCAAGACGATCGCCGCCGCCAAAAGCCCGATCAGACGCACAAGACCCCCTCGCGCGGTTGCACCGCTGTTTTCGACTTGGGCCTCATCCCTGAGGGCCGCGATCGTTCGCTAAAGTGCGCTACGCCACCCAGTCAGGTCAATCAGGCGATCGCGCTCGATAGCCGACGCTTCAAGTTCCTTTGAAATCCGGCTTTCGCTTCTCGACGAAGGCGGCCATGCCCTCCTTCTGATCGTCGAAAGCGAACAGGGATTGAAACAGGCGCCGTTCGGTGCGCACCCCCTGGGTCAGGGCGGTCTCCAACGCCATGTCGACCAGCTCCTTGTTCATCATGACCGCCAGGGGCGAGAGCGCGGCGATCTTCGCCGCCGCGGCCATCGCCTCCTGAATCAGGACGTCGGCGACGACGACGCGGGCGACAAGCCCGCTGCGCTCGGCCTCGGCCGCATCCATCGTACGTCCGGTCAGGATCAGGTCCATGGCCTTGGACTTGCCGACCAGGCGCGTCAGACGCTGAGTGCCGCCGATCCCCGGCATGATGCCGAGCGTGATCTCCGGCTGGCCGAATTTGGCGGTGTCGGCGGCGATAATGAAATCGCACATCATCGCCAACTCGCACCCGCCGCCGAGCGCATAGCCCGCAACCGCGGCGATAATGGGCTTGCGAGCGCGCACGATCTTATCGGACGCCGCCGCGAACAGATCCGACCTGTAAGCCTCGGCATAGCTCAACGGCGCCATTTCCTTGATGTCGGCGCCGGCGGCGAAGGCCTTGGCCGACCCGGTCAGGACCAGACAGCCGACGCCGTCGTCCCGATCCAGCGCTTCGATCAGGCTTCCAAGCTCCTCCATCAGCCGCGCGTTCAAGGCGTTCAGCGCCTCGGGCCGATTGAGGCGGATCAGGGCGACCCGGCCTTCGCGCTCCAAGAGAAGGGTGTCGTAGCTCATGGTCTGGTTCCTCACAGTCCGGCTTATAGCGGCGTCCATGCCTGTTGCGGCGGCAGCGGCGCGAACAGGGCGTCGAGCAAGGCGTCGTCTACCTCGGCCAAGGTCTGCGGCTTCCACCGGGGCGCGTTGTCCTTATCGACGATCACGGCGCGCACACCCTCTTGAAAGTCGGGTCGGCGGCAGATGCGAACGGCTAAACGGAACTCGACCGCCATTTCTTCGGCGAAGCTCGTCCGCGCCTTGCCCTCCCGCAGCTCGCGCAGCGTGACCTTGAGGGCCTGGGGCGATTTCGTGGTCAGCGTGGCGAGCTGGGCGCCGGCCCAATCGGAGCCGTCAGCCCTCAGAGCCTCCAGGATCGCCTCGACGGTGTCGCCGACGAACAGCCGATCGATATGATCTTGCACCTGGGCCAGGGACGGCGGCCCTGCATCGCCGTCGAACTCCGCCAAGACGGTGTCGATGGCGTTAGGCGCCTGCAGAAGCGCGGCTTTGAGCGCCTCGATCCGATTAGCCTCGACATAGTCGGTGGCGAGGCCCAGCCAGAGGCAATCCGCGGCTTTCAAGCGCGCGCCGGTCAGGCCCAGCCATATTCCACTTTCGCCCCGCAGGCGCGGGAGGAACCAGCCGCCGCCCACATCTGGAAACAGGCCAATGCCGGTTTCGGGCATGGCGAAGACGGTGCGTTCGGTCGCGACCCGGTATTGGGCCGGCGCGGAGATGCCGACGCCGCCGCCCATGGTCACGCCATCCATGAAGGCGACGATCGGCTTGGGGTAGACGAACATCAGATGGTTCAGCCGGTATTCCGCCAGGAAGAAGGCCCGCGCGCCCGCCCCGTCGCCCTGCCCGCCCTCGGCGATCTGGCGGATATCGCCGCCCGCACAAAAGCCCCGCGCGCCGGTGTGGTCGATCGAGACCGCCAAGACTGACGGGTCGTCGCGCCAGGCGAGCAGCGCCGCGATCATTCGCTCGCACATCTCTAAGGAAAGGGCATGAAGCGCCTTGGGTCGGTTCAGGGTAAGGCGTCCCCAACCATTTTCGACGCGGGCGAGAATAGGGTCGGCGAGGATGGGGGCGTCGTCGGTCAGCGAAATATCTCCTGGCGGCGAAACGCGCGGGGCGAACACCCAGCGTGCTGCGCGAAGCCGCGACTGAAATGGGCGGGGTCGTCGTAGCCAAGACTATAGGCCACCTGAGCCACGGTCAGGCTGGTGTAGATCAAAAGGCGCCGGGCTTCGAGCATGAGCCGCTCGTGGATCAGCCGCAGCGGCGGGGCGCCGGCCGACTTCAGGCAGGCGTTGCGAAGCTGAGAGACGCTGACGCCCAGGTCTCGCGCATAGGACTCCAGAGGGGGATGCTCGCGGTAGCGCTGCTCGATCAAACCGCGAAAACGCGCCGTGAGCTCCGCCTGGCGCCCTATGCTGGGGCGGTCTTGCGGCGCGGACCGCGCGATCAAACGAAGGCTCGCGACCAGCAGGCCTAACAGCCAGCTCTCAACCGCGGCCTCATGCGCCGGCGCCGCCCAGGTCAGCTCGCGGCCGAGCTGACGCAGGCCGTAGCCGACCGCGTCCGCCTCAGGCCCCGCGTCGAGCACGGCAGGCTGAGTAAAAACCGCGCCGAGGGCCGGGTCGCGGCCTGCGACCTCGCCAAGGTAGGGACCGGAAATCGTCAGCACCGATCCCTCCGACTCGGCTTCGAACGCAAAAGCATGGATCACCCCGGCCGGAATGACGAACAAGGCTGGGGCCACAAACGGCAGATTCTGTCCCTCAATCTGCACCTCGCCCGACCCTGCCGTGATGAAAAAGAGGTGGTTCAGACTGGTATGAGCGTGGGGCCGGATCGTCCATTCGCTGGGCCGGCTGCGGTCGTCCAAGGCCTCGAGATGCAGAAAACGGGCGCTATCAGCGCGCGGCGCCTCGCCATATAGAAAAAAGTTGGGCACGGCGGCGGTCGACACGGCGGCGCGGCTCCAGAGCCTTAACATTCGCCCGCCAGCTACGGACGATGAGATTTATCCAAGTTTTTCGATGCGCCGTCCATCCTCCAAAGCCCGCAGTCGGATCAAGACTAGTTACGAAGTCGCCGCGCGCATGGTCGCGGGAGAGCGGCGCGGGAGAGACATAGGAATGCGCACTCAGGTCGCCATCATCGGCGCAGGCCCGGCGGGTCTGCTGCTCGCCCACCTGCTGCATCAAGCCGGCGTAGAGGTGGTGGTTCTGGAACGGCGGACGCGGGACTACGTCGAAGGCCGTGTGCGCGCAGGCGTGGTCGAGCAAACCACCTCGGACCTGATGGCGAGGCTAGGTCTGGATGGCCGGCTGAAGCGCGAGGGCCTGGTCCATACCGGCACGGCGATCCTATGCGACGGCAGTCCGTTTCGGGTCGATTTTCCGTCCCACACCCACGGCCGCTCGGTGACCGTCTATGGCCAGCAGGAGGTGATGAAGGACTTGTTCGACGCTGCAGAAGAGCGCGAGGTCAAGGTGGTGTTCGAGGCCGAAGGCGTCGCCCTGCACGATCTGGACAGCGATCGGCCCTATGCGACCTATCGGGTCGACGGCCTAGAGACGCGACTCGACTGCGATTATGTCGCCGCCTGCGACGGCTATCATGGGGTAGGCCGTACGGCGATCCCGGCCTCGGTGCTGAAGACGTTCGAGAAGGTCTATCCGTTCGGTTGGCTGGGCATCCTGGCCGATGTGCCGCCCTGCGATCACGAGCTGATCTACTGCAACCACGAGCACGGCTTTGCGCTGGCGAGCATGAGATCGACAACCCGCAGCCGCTATTATCTCCAGGTCGCCGAAGACGAAAAGGTCGAGAACTGGTCCGACGAGCGCTTCTGGGATGAATTAGCCGTCCGCCTAGGCCCCCAGGTCGCAGAGCACGTCACACGCGGACCCTCGTTCGAGAAGACCATCGCGCCGCTCAGAAGCTTTGTCGCCGAGCCGATGCGCTGGGGCCGTCTGTTCCTGGCCGGCGACGCCGCCCATATCGTTCCGCCGACGGGCGCCAAGGGTATGAACCTGGCGGCGTCGGACGTGACCTATCTGTCCGAGGCGCTGATCCAATACTATCAAAGTCGAGACGCCGCCGGGTTGGACGGCTATGCCGAGAAGGCCCTGGCGCGGGTTTGGAAGGCGTCGCGGTTTTCCTGGTGGTTCACCTCCATCACCCACCGCTTCCCCGATCGCAACCCCATCGAATTCCAGCTTCAGCGCGCCGAGATCGACTATCTGCGTCACTCGGACGCCGCCCAGGCGGCCTTCGCCGAAAACTACGTCGGGCTGCCGCTTTAGTCGCCGCCGCGACAATCCTCCAAGACCACAAGGCGAAGGCCATGGATGTTATCGGATACCACCACGAAGATGCGGGTCAGCCACCGTCCCTGTCGCCGGGTTACGCCTCGACCGTCGCGCGCTCGCCGCGAGAGGCCTTGATCGGGATACCCCACACCTTGACTGAGGTCACCGGCCCGGCGGGCGTTTGGGACCAGCTGATGGGGCCATCGCGCGCCGACCTGACGCGCCAGCAAAAAGGCGAACCGCTGGGCCAGCGGATCGTCATCTCCGGCCGGGTGTTGGACGAGGCGGGAAGGCCGGTTCCCAATACGGTCATCGAGATTTGGCAGTGCAATGCGGCGGGCCGCTACATCCATCGCAGGGATCAGTGGGATGCGCCGCTCGACCCCAATTTCACCGGCGCGGGTCTTGTGGTCACCGATGCGGCGGGCGCTTACGAATTCACGACGATCAAGCCTGGGGCCTATCCCTGGGGCAACCACTATAACGCCTGGCGTCCCGCCCACATCCACCTGTCGATGCTGGGGCCGGCGTTCGCCACGCGGCTCGTGACCCAACTTTATTTTCCCGACGATCCCCTGATCGAGATCGACCCCATCGCCAACGCCGTGCCCCTGCCCTATCGCCAGCGCATGGTCGCTCGCTTCGATATCGCCAGCACACGGCCCAACTGGGCGCTCGGCTACCTCTTCGACATCGTATTGCGCGGGCGCGACGCCACCCCTTTCGAAGGCGCGCGATCGTGAGCGATAACCAGACCCCGGACCTTTTCGGCCAGACCCCGTCGCAAACCGTCGGTCCCTTCTTCCACTATGGCCTGCCCTGGAAAGGCGGTGCGGACCTGGTGGGGCAATCCGACATGGGCGCCCGTCCCGACCTGATCCCCGAAGGCCACTATCTGCTGAACCTGTCGGCGTCTAAGGGACCGGTGGCTGGCGAAGTGATCGAGATCCGCGGCCGGGTGCTCGACGGCGACGGCCAACCCATTCCCGACGCGATGCTCGAAATCTGGCAGGCCAATGCCGCGGGCCGCTACGCCAGCCCGGACGACGCCCGCGAGGACATTCCCCTCGACCCAAACTTCATCGGCTTTGGGCGGGCTTCGACCAGCGCCGACGGCGAATATCGCTTTCGCACGATAAAGCCCGGTCGCACGCCTGGTCCCGGCAATAGCCTGCAGGCGCCCCATATCGCGGTCGGCGTGCTCGGCCGCGGCCTGATCAAGCGCCTCTGCACGCGGCTCTATTTCGAGGACGGCGAAGGAAACGGCGACGACCCTATCTTGGCCCTCGTTCCGCAGACGCGCCGCCACACCCTGATCGCCCAAAAGATCGACGGCGGCTATCGCTTCGATGTCGTGCTCCAGGGCGAGCGGGAGACAGTTTTCTTCGACGTTTGACCATGCTTCCCGCTCGCCCCGGCCTTCGCCCGGATGAGCGGCATAAATAGGATCAAGCGCCAGAACCCTCGTTCGGACTAGCCCTGCGCCAAGGCGCGCAAAGCCGCTCCATCGAGGCGTCGCGTACGCCAGTCGTCCATCGAGATGGCGCCGAGGCCATCGTAAAACGCGATGGCTGAGGCGTTCCAGTCGAGCACGGCCCACTCCAGCCGGCCCAAACCCTCATCGACACAACGTTGCGCCAGTCGTTTCAAGAGCGCGCGCCCTATGCCTGAGCCGCGGACGTGGGGCCGCACATAAAGGTCTTCAAGATAGATCCCATGCCGGCCGACGAAGGTCGAGAAGTTGTAAAACCAAAGCCCGAAGCCGACCGCCTCGCCGTCGAGTTCCGCAAGATCGCAGAACGCCTTGGGACGATCGCAGAAGAGCGCCGCTTCGATATCGGCCGCGGTCGCCACGGCCTCGTGCGCCAGCCGCTCATAGGCCGCAAGCTCGCCGATAAAGGCCAGCACGAGATCTATGTCTCGTGGGGTCGCCGCTCGAAACGTCGGCTTGGTGTGAAACGGCGTCAGAATCGCGGGAAACTCTGTCATTTGATACGTTTCGCCCCCTCGATGGCCAGGAACGTAAGTCCGAGCGTGGAGTTGACTCCCCCAAGAAGCCCGGCGGACGCCGATCGCCGCCGCGACGTAGGAGGTCCATTATGGCTGCCGATCTGGACACGGACGTCGATGCACAGGATTTGGCCGAAGTCTTCGATGAGGACAACACCAATACCGAAAGTCAAAGGCTGGGCGGCGCCGAGGATGGCGAACAGGTAGAAGATTTGGTCGATGTCTTCGACGTCACCAAGGCGGTCGGCGACGCCGACGACGAGGACGCCCTGATCGGCGAAGACCTCGACGACGACGAGATCGTCGACCTCGCCCGCCAAGACGACGACCAGGACGACGAAGCGCAGATCGACGAGGACACGCTCCGCGGCCCCGAGCCAGAGGATGAAGACGACGCCGATTCTGTTGCGAGCCTCAGCGAGGATGACGACGACCTGATCGACGGCGTCGACAGGCCGCCTCGCAACGATGTGAACCTCGCCTTTGTCGGTGACATGAATGAGGCCGCCGGCGCCCACTCCGCCGCTCAACGCTATGAGTCCAAGACCCTTTCTAACGAGGACTTGGCGGCGCTCGATTATAAGGAGGGCTGATTATGCCCAGAACGCAAGTCGACAAAAAGCTTCAAGACCACCCCCCAGCGCCATCCCCCGAACTTCATGAGCGCACTGAGGATGAGGAACGTATCCACCGGCACAAGGATGAGCTGCTTGACCAGGGGGTGGAAGAAACCTTCCCGGCGTCCGATCCCGTGGCGGTAAAACACATCACCTGACGCCCAAACCGCCAAGCCTTACCGCGAATTCACTGGATCGCGTCCCGTCTTTAGGCGAACGCTTAAAGGGCGATACGGGAGACGAGGCGATGGCGGATATGGGGCGGGCGCCCACGTGGGGCGTTTCGGCGGTGGTGCTGCTCGTCGCCGCCTGTCACCCAGTGCAAGGTCATGTGCATTACATCGGCCCCGAAACCGGCTTTATGAAGGTCAACGCCCGGCTCGATTGCCCCGACACCTCGGGCGACCTGATACGATCCGGCGTCGCCGGGGATGGACTGTCTTGCACCTATGCCGGCCCAAACGACGAGATCGTATCCTTACGGCTCACGCCGCTGGCCGGGGCCGCGCCTCAGGCGCTGCTGAGCCATTTGGAAACGCAGCTGAGAAGCGAGTCCGGTTTGGCCGAACTTGCACAGCCTGCGCCGCCCCAGCCGCCTACGCCCCCTGTCGCCAAGACCAAAGACTGGGATGCCGGAGCGCCGGCCAAGAGCGACGACGATAAAGACGATGACGATGACGACGATTCGGCGTCGAAAAACACCGGCTCAAGCGATGACCACACCAACATCAATCTGCCCGGCGTGCACATCTCGACCAACGGCGACAAGGCCGACGTCTCACTCCCCGGTCTCTCGATCCACGCCAATGGCGACAAAGCCGAGGTTCACGCCGGCTGGTGGGGGCGCAGCGCCACCATCGAAGGCCATGACGGCGGCGCGACAGTCCGCGTGGGCCGCGCAGATCGATCCGGCGTCGATTCCATGCTGATCGTGACGTCGGATACCCCTGGCCCGACCGGTTACCGCGCCGTCGGCTATGTGGCGAAGGGCCCGCCGGAAGGGCCTCTCGTCATCGCCACCTTCAAGGCCAAAGGTGGCGACCACAGCGAACACGACCTCGCGCGCGACGGCCTGAAAAAGCTTGTGCAAATCAATGTGCACCAGGGCTTTGGCTGGTTCTCCGACGCAGCGGTCGGCGCCGACAAGGACGCCAAACCCTGAGCCGGGCGTCGAAGGGCGCGGCCAAGGGCGAACCGACGCCGCCAAGAGCCTGGCAGCGGATGCTATCCGGCCGCCGGCTCGATCTCTTGAACCCCTCGCCGTTCGATATCGAGATCGAAGACATCGCCCATGGCCTGGCGCGGGTGGCGCGCTGGAACGGCCAGACGGTCGGCGAGCACGCCTTTTCCGTCGCCCAGCACAGCCTGGTGGTCGAAGAGGTCTGCGCCTACCTGGAGCCGACGCTGGAGCCCCGCTGGCGTCTGGCCGCCCTGCTGCACGATGCGCCCGAATATGTGATCGGCGACATGATATCGCCGTTTAAGGCGGCGCTGGGGTTCGATTACCGCGCCTTCGAAACCGCGCTCGAACAGGCGATCCACATCCGCTTTGGGCTGCCGCCCAAGGTTCCGGTCGAGATCAAGGCCCTGACCAAGCGGGCGGACCTGGCTTCAGCCTATTTCGAGGCGGTGCAGTTGGCCGGCTTTACAGAGAAGGAGGCCAGCGCCCTGTTCGGTGCGCCGCCGGCCGGCTATAGGCTGACGATCGAGCCCCTCGCTCCGACCCAGGCCCAGGCCCGCTATCTTCAGCGGTTCCAGACCTTGACGGAGGCCGCAGGGTTCGTCGCCCTCAACACCGAGTGATGCCAAGCCCGATGACCTTGATTGTATGCGCGCTCAGCCAAATCCATAACGTGATCCGCAAGCGCCAGCCGTCCCACATGGTCACGCTGCTGAGCCCCGCAGAAATGATCGATACGCCGCGCGGCGTGCCCGCCGACCGACATCTGCGCATCAAGGTCAACGACATCGCCGAAACCACGCCGGGCCTGGTGGCGCCGGACGAAGCCATGGTCGACCGCATCGTCAAGTTCGGCGCGGGCTGGACAGCGGACTCCCCCATGCTGGTGCATTGCTGGGCCGGCATCAGCCGCTCGACCGCCACAGCCTTCATCCTGGCCTGCGAACGCAACCCGGATGTGAGCGAGGCGACCGTCGCCCAAGCGCTCCGCACCGCCTCCCGCTACGCCACCCCCAACCGACGCTTCGTCGCCCTGGCGGACGATCTCTTAGGGCGTCAGGGTCGCATGGTCGACGCCGTGGCGGCGATTGGCCAGGGCGAGGTGACGATGGAGAGCCACACCTTCGATTTGCCGGTACATTATGGGGTGGGTTGAGGCGCCGCCGATATGAACGGCGATAGCTCGGTTCACTGCATCGGCGTCTTGCTATCGCGGCCGCGGGCGAGGATCGCTTTGACAGCATCCCGCACTTCGGGATCGTGCTGACTCCAAAGGTCGCGCAAAGGCGGGCGGATTGCGTCCCGCTTGCGCATGGCTGCAATACCGGCAGTTCCGGATACAGAAGATAATCGAGGCTTTTGCCGACCGCGAGCGTGATCAGAGGCGGCGCGTCGGTAACAATAAGGCGAACGTCAACCGCCACGGCGCAAGCGGGGCTGTAGGATCGCGCTCGCCCGAGCGACATTGGCCTCATGCGCTGGCGTCTGCTCTGGTTTCGGAAAATCGAGACCCGTCTGCGCCATAGCGATCACGAGATCGGCATAGTCATGCATCCCAGCGCGCTCGATGGCTTGACGAGTCCCAAGCTGACCGGCGGCGTAGGCGCGCACCGTTGCGAGCTGGTCGGGATTGAGTTCAACGGACATATATTCGCCTGCCTAAGAGCAAGCCAATATCATGACCAGAGGCGCCTTGTCTAAAGGACCTCAGCCGCTCACCACCACCAGCTTGCGGTTGACGAACTCAAGGATGCCCACATCGCCCAGTTCGCGACCAAAGCCTGAGCGCTTGACGCCGCCGAAGGGAAGTTCGGGCAGGGAGTCGGTGGCGGAGTTGATGAACACCATCCCCGTTTCGATCCGCGACGCCAGCGCCTTGGCCCGTTCGATGTCGCGCGAGAAGATCGAGCCACCGAGGCCGAAGTGCGAGTCGTTAGCCAGCGCCACCGCCTCGTCGTCGTTGGCGACCACATAGACTTGCGCCACCGGGCCAAAGAACTCTTCGTAAAAGGCGGGATTGTCGCGCTCGATCCCGGTCAGGATGGCGGGCTCGAAGAAATAGCCGGGTCGGTCGGCTGGCTTGCCGCCAAACGCCAGCTTGGCGCCCTTGGCGACAGCGGCCTCCACCTGCTGGTTGAGGCGGTCGAGCGCGCTCTTGGACGACAGCGGCCCCAGTGTCGTCGTCTCGTCCAGGGGATCGCCGATCTTGGCGCCCTGAAGCTGCTTGGAAAAGGCGGTCAGGAACCGGTCGGCGATCTTCTCGTGCAGAACGAACCGCTTCGCCGCCGTGCAGACCTGGCCGGCGTTATAGAGCCTGGCGCCGGCGCCTGTCTTGACGGCCTTATCGAGATCGCAGTCGTCCAACACAACAAAGACGTCGTTGCCGCCAAGCTCCAGGGTCGCCTTCTTCAACTTTTCAGACGCCCGCGCGGCTACAGCGCTCCCGGCCCGCTCCGATCCGGTCAGGGCGACCCCTTGGATGCGGTCGTCGCCGATCAGCTCCGCCACCTGATCGACCGAGATGTAGAGGTTAGTGCAGGCGCCCTCTGGCGCGCCCGCGTCGCGCACGATCGTCTCGAACAGTTCGGCGCAGTGGGGCACGATCTCGGCGTGCTTGAAGAGCACCGGATTGCCGACCGCGATGGCCGGCGCGATTACGCGAACCAGCTGATAGATCGGAAAATTCCACGGCTCGACCGCCAGCAAGCAGCCGATGGGGTGATACTCGACCCAGGCCTCGCCCGCCGTCGAGGCATAGGGCGTGGGCTTAAGGAAGTCCTTGGCGTGGTCGGCGTAGTAGCGCGCGATTTCGGCGCAGAGCTTGAGCTCGCTGCGGGCCTGGCCGATCGGCTTGCCCATCTCGATCGACATAGCCTTGGCCAGCTCTCCCGTCCGCTCGGCGATCAGGTCGGCGAGTTTGGACAAGACGGCCAAACGGGGCTCAATGGGGCCTTGCGACCACTCCGACCGGAACAGCACGTGCGCCGTGGCGAGGGCCTGCTCGACCTGGGCCGACGTATGCAGCGGGTACTCTTTCACTAGGGCTTCGGTGGCGGGATTGAGGGTGCGGTAACTCATCGAAAGCACGATCCTTGTCCAACTCTTATCCGCTCATCCCCGCGAAGGCGGGGAACCAGCCTTTGTATCGGCCACGTCCACATAACGAACGCGCGCTTGTCCGGACCGTTCAGCTTACCAAACCTGGGGTCCTGCTTTCGCGGGGATAGACGGGTTGGGAATGGGCCGACGTTCGGTGTCACACCAAAAAGGCCACAACGAACAGCCCCAAACCCCCGGCCCCCAAGATCAAAGCGCCAAACCAGAAGAGCCGCTGACGGGTGATGATCGAGACCGACGAAATACCGATGCCAATCTCCAGCAGGGCCGACGCCGCCGTCAGCCAGTGGTGCCGCTTTTCGGCGGCCTCGCTGACCGCGGTCAAAGTTTCGCGCTTGGCTTCGAGCGCCTTGGCCCTGAGCTGCACATCCGCCTGGCGAGCCGTCGCGTCAGCGGCGGCTTTTTTATATCTCGCGGCATTGGGGCCGCCCTGGTCGGCCGCGACGCCGTAGAGGTGCTTCTTCAGGCTGTCGGACTGGTATTCGTTCCAGGTATCGGTGGCCTGGTCCTGATAGAGCACAGACCGGCTGGAGGCGGTTATCGCCGTGCTGCTCTCCACCGTCTCCAGGCTGCCGACAATCGCCGCCAGCACCGCCAGGATGGCGATGGTGATCGACACCTGTGTGACGAACGGGTCCTTGGCTTCGGCCGCGTGCTCTGCGCCTTCGGCGTGTTCGTGCGCGTCCATCGCCGACATTTACTTTCGCCCCGCCTCGAGCGCCGCCTGGGCCGCCGCCAGCCGCGCGATGGGCACACGATAGGGCGAACACGAGACATAATCGAGCCCGACACGCTCACAGAACGCAATCGAGGTCGGATCGCCGCCATGCTCGCCGCAGATGCCGAGTTTGACGTTGGGACGGGTCTTGCGGCCCCGCTCCACCGCGATCCGGATCAGGTCGCCGACGCCTTCCTGGTCGAGCGACACGAAGGGGTCCTTCTCGATGATGCCCTTGCGCAGGTAGTGGTCCATGAACTTGCCCGAATCGTCGCGGCTGATGCCGAACGTCGTCTGGGTCAGATCGTTGGTGCCAAACGAGAAGAACTCCGCCGTCTCCGCTAGATCGTCGGCGCGCAAGGCCGCACGCGGCAGCTCGATCATGGTGCCGACCTGATAGTCGATCGTCACGCCCTTTTCCGCCATTACCGCCTTGGCGATCCGATCCGTCAGCTCGCGTAGATACTTCATCTCCGCCTTGGTGGCGACCAGGGGGTGCATGATCTCTGGCTTGGGCGCATCCGTGCTCAGCGAGATTTCGCAAGCTGCTTCGAAGATGGCGCGCACCTGCATCTCGTAGATTTCCGGGAAGGCGACGCCTAAGCGACAGCCACGCCAGCCCAGCATAGGGTTGGTCTCGGCCAGCTCGGCCGCGCGGCGCGTCAGCTTCTTGACGTCCAGACCGGCGGACTTCGCCAGCTCGACCATCTCGGCTTCGGTGTGGGGCAGGAACTCGTGCAGCGGCGGATCGAGCAGGCGGATCGTGACCGGCAGGCCGGCCATGATGGTGAAAAGCTCGATGAAATCGTTGCGCTGCATCGGCAAGATCTTGGCGAGCGCCGTGCGGCGACCCGCCTCGTCGTCGGCCAGGATCATCTCCCGCACCGCCGAAATCCGATCCGCCTCGAAGAACATGTGTTCGGTGCGGCAAAGCCCGATGCCCTCGGCCCCGAAGGTGCGCGCCGTGGTGGCGTCCAGCGGCGTTTCGGCGTTGGCCCGCACTTTCAGCCTGCGCACGCCGTCGGCCCAGATCATCAGGGCGGCGAAATCGCCGGTCAACTCGGGCTGAACCATGGCGACCTCGCCCACCAGCACCTCGCCCGTCGACCCGTCGATGGTGACGGTGTCGCCCGCTTTCAGCGTGCGGCCCCGGGCGCGCAGCTCTCCGGCGTGTTCGTCGATCTGGATTTCTCCAGCGCCGGAGACGCATGGTCGCCCCATACCGCGCGCCACGACAGCCGCATGGCTGGTCATGCCGCCGCGACAGGTGACGACGCCACGGGCGGCGTGCATACCATGGATATCTTCCGGCGAGGTCTCTTCCCGCACCAGGATGACAGCCTCGCCTAGCTCGCCCAGGCGCTCGGCCTCATCGGCCTCGAACACCAGCTTGCCCGTCGCCGCGCCCGGCGAGGCCGGCAGGCCGACCGCGATCACATCCCGCAAAGCGCCGGGATCGATGGTCGGGTGCAACAGTTGGTCCAGCGAGGCCGGCTCGACCCGCAGGATCGCTTCCTCTTGGGTGATCAGCCCCTCGGCGACCTGATCCACCGCGACCTTCAACGCCGCCTTGGCGGTGCGCTTACCGTTGCGGGTTTGGAGCATATACAAAACGCCCTGCTCCACTGTGAACTCAATGTCCTGCATATCGCGGTAGTGGCGCTCCAGCCGCTCGACCACGTCTTTGAACTGGGCGAACACCTCTGGCATCGCCTCTTCCATCGAGGGCGACGTCTCGCCCATCTCTTCGCGGGCGATTTTGGTGAGGGACTGGGGCGTGCGGATGCCGGCGACGACATCCTCGCCCTGGGCGTTGATCAGAAACTCGCCGTACAGCCGGTTTTCGCCGGTCGACGGGTTGCGGGTGAAGGCGACGCCGGTGGCCGAGGTCTCACCCATATTGCCAAACACCATCGATTGCACATTGACCGCGGTGCCCCAGCTTTCGGGGATATCGTGCATCTTGCGATAGAACTTGGCGCGGTCGTTCATCCAGCTGGTGAACACCGCCCCGACCGCGCCCCACAGCTGGGCTTGCGGCTCCTGCGGGAAATCGCGGCCGAGCGCATCGACGACGGCGGCCTTGTAATCGGCGACGACGCGCTCCCAGTCGGTCGCGGTCAGATCGGTATCGACGGTCACTTCCAGCCGATCCTTATGGTCGTCCAGGATCTCCTCGAACAGCGAATGCTCCAGATTCAGCACGACGTTGGAGTACATCTGGATGAAGCGGCGATAGCTGTCGAAGGCGAAGCGGCGGTCGCCCGAGAGCTTGGCCAGCCCCTCGACCGTGTCGTCGTTCAAACCAAGGTTCAGCACCGTATCCATCATGCCGGGCATGGACGCCCGAGCGCCGGAGCGCACCGACACCAGGAGCGGGTTGGCCGGATCGCCAAAGCGCTTGCCCGTCAACACCTCGACCTTGGCAAGCCCCTCGGCGACCTGAGCCTCCAGCTCGGCCGGATAGGTTTTGCCCTCGGCGTAATAGTGGGTGCAGGCTTGCGTGGTGATGGTGAAGCCCGGCGGCACGGGCAGGCCCAGCGCGCTCATCTCGGCCAAGTTGGCGCCCTTGCCGCCCAGCAAATTCTTCATCGAGGCGTCGCCGTCCGCGGTTCCGCCGCCAAAGGCATAGACCCAGCGCGTGGTGGCGGGGGCGCCCTTAGGGGTGTCGCTGAAACCGTCGGCCATGGGCTCTCATCCTTCGTCGTTCAGTTATAGCTCAACTCACCAGGCGCGTTTCGTGTCCCTATCCGGAGATCCGGGAAAAGTCCGCCACCCGGTCCGCCGCCGCCCTGATTTGGGACAATAACAACAGTCTGTTCCGCCGAACTGCAAAATCCGGGTCGTTTACAAATACCTTGTCAAAGAAATCATCCAAGGGGCGGCGAAGCTTTGACAGCGCAATCATAGCTGCTGTGAAGTCTTCTTTGGCAATAGCTGTGTCAATTTGTGGCGACGCGGTCGCAAGCGCCGCCATCAGGGCCGTCTCCTCCGGCGCCGATCCGGGGAGAGCCTCGGGCGCGCCCGTATAGGTCGTTGCGTCCTTCTTCTCCTCGATTCGCAAAATATTGCTGGCGCGCTTGTAGCCGGCCAGCAGCGAGGCGCCGTCGTCGGTCTTGAGGAAGCCGTCCAGCGCCTCGACGCGGGCGACGATACGGACCAGGTCGTCGTCGCCGAGCGCGAACACGGCGTCCACCAGGTCGTGGCGCTTGCCTTCGTCGCGGAGGAGGACTTTCAGGCGGTCGGCGAAGAAGGCGAGGAGCGAGTCAATGATAGTGGTGTCATTGGCAGACGGCGGTCGGCTCCCATTTATCTTTTCACCGTAACTAATAGCTTCCCGACTCAGCTTATCAAACCTTTCTTTTGCCGCTCCCGGCACCTTGTAAACGTTAAAATCAACAGAATCTTTGATTCGAGCTTGCTCAGCTATATTCGCGTGAATTAGGGCGAAATAGAGTGGCTGATATAATTTACCTTTCAGCCAAATTCTTGCATTTGTGGAATTTAAGATAGCAAGCACACCTAACGCCGCCCGTCGCAAGGCGAATGGATCGCGTGAACCTGTCGGCTTCTCATCAATGCCGAAGAAGCTGACAAGCGTATCGAGCTTGTCGGCGAGCGCCACAGCGACCGTGACAGGCGCCGTCGGCACACTGTCGGAAGGGCCGAGGGGCTTGTAGTGGTCACGCACTGCGTCTGCGATGGAGTCGATCTCGTCAGTCGAAAGCCCGCCCCCTATTACAGATTGGGCGAGCGTCTGGCGCACATAATAGCCGCCCATGACGCCTTGCAGCTCCGGGAACTCGCCCACCATGCCGCTCGCGAGGTCGGCCTTGCAGAGGCGTGCGGCGATGCCCGCAAGCTTGCGGTCGGCGCCGACCAAGGGCGCGATCTCTTCGGCCAGCGCTGTGATCCGCCCAACCCGCTGGGCCATCGTACCGAGCTTGGCGTGGAAGGTGACGCCGTTCAGCTTCTCCAGCCAGGCCTCAATCGCGCCGGGCTTCTGGTCTTCCGTCCAGAAGAAGCGGGCGTCGCTGAGGCGGGCGGTGAGGACGCGGGCGGCGCCATGGGCGATCACCGCGCCGCCGTCGGTCGCCTCGATGTTAGCGACCACCAGGAAGTGGGGCGCAAGCCTCCCCGTCGCCGGATCGCGCACGGCGAAATAGCGCTGATGCACCCGCATGGAGGTGCGGATCACCTCGGGCGGCAGATCGAGGAAGCTCGCATCCATGTCGCCGAGCACCGGCGCGGGCCATTCCACCAGGCCGGCCACTTCGTCTAGCAGCCCCTCGTCCTCAACCAGCTCCAAGCCGCGCGCGGCGCAGACGGCGCGGCTTTGCTCCAGGATGATGGATTTGCGCTCGGCGGCGTCCAGCACGACGTAGCGCGCGCGGAGCTTGGCGGCATAATCGTCGAAATCGGCGACGGCGAAGGGGGCGTGATCGCCGCCCATGAACCGATGACCTTCGGTCAGGTCGCCGCTCTCGATCCCATCGATAGCGAAGGGCACGACCGCGCCATCGAACACACAGAGAATCCGCTTCAGCGGCCGCACCCATCGCAGCGTACCGCCGCCCCAGCGCATGGACTTGGGCCAGGGAAAGCCGCGCACAATGGCCTCGACCGTTTCGGCCACAATCACCGGCGTGGGGCGCCCCGGCTTATCGAGCTGGCCGAAATAGACGCCGTCGCGCACCTCAAGCTGCTCGATGGTCAGGCCTGTAGAGCGCAGGAACCCCTCCAGCGCCTTTTCCGGGGCGTTGGTACGCGGCCCTTTGCGCTCTTCGGTGCGGTCGGCCTGGGCGACCGGCAAGCCATCGATCACCAGCGTCAGCCGGCGCGGCCCCGCAAAGGTTCTCACCTCGCCAAACGCCAGCTCCGCCTTGGCGAGATGCTCGCGCGCCAGCCGCTCCAGATCGCGCGCGGCCTGAGCCTGCATCCGGGCCGGGATTTCTTCACTGAACAATTCGAGAAGGAGTTGGGGCATGATTAATTTTTCGTCGCGGTGATTATGACGGGTTCAGACTGGAAAACCCCCTTCCCCCATAAGAGGGGGAAGGGGTCGCAGGAGCTGAACCCGTCAAACTCACCGCGACGAAACACTAGACCCTCTTCTTCACAGTGGATTGGATGAGGTCGATCACGCCGTTCAGGTCACTTAAGATTTGACCGTTGCGTACACGCAGAGTTCGGTAGCCTTGGCCTGTGAACCAGGCGTCGCGAAGGGCGTCATGCAGCTGGTTTTCATCCAGGTCATGGCGCGCGCCATCGACTTCGATAATCAGCTTGGCGCCATGGATGGCGAAATCGGCGATGTAGCCGCCCATCGGGACTTGCCGTCGGACGTGCAGATCGAGTTTGCGCAGTTCGGCCCACAGCAGCTTTTCAGGCCCGGTCATCTCGCGGCGCAGATAGCGCGCGCGGCCAATGGCGCCTCGGGCATGGTGCGCTTGTCGCCTATCAGATGGATTTTCCATAAAAATCAGCACTCTCCCTTCCCCCTCTTATGGGGGAAGGGGCAGGGGATGGGGGTTTTGGGCCTTACGGTTTCAGGAATGGCAATGGAGGCGCTTCCAGAGACTAGGCCTTCCACCGCAGTGCTGGACCCCCATCCCCTGCCCCTTCCCCCATAGAAGGGGGAAGGGAGAACGTATGCGTTCATCATGCTGCGCGCTCCAACGCCACCCACGCTTCAGCGCATAATTTACAGAGGTCGCGGATGCGGCCGATGTAGCTTTGGCGTTCGGCGACGGCGATGGCGCCGCGGGCGTCCATGATGTTGAAGAGGTGGGAGGCTTTCAGCACATGGTCGTAGGCCGGCAGCACCAGGGGCTGGCCTTGGCGACCCAACGACCCCAGCAGGCGCGGAACTTCTCGCTCCATGTCGGCGAACTGGCGTTTGAGCATATCCACATCGGCGGCTTCGAGTTCGTAGGCCGAGAACTCACGCTCGTTTTCCAGGAACACATCGCCATACAGGAAGCGATCGTTGAAGCGCAGGTCGTAGACGCTCTCCTTGCCCTGGAGGTAGAGCGCCAACCGTTCAAGCCCATAGGTCAGTTCACCCGCGACCAAATCGACGTCCAATCCGCCAACCTGCTGGAAGTAGGTATACTGGGTCACCTCCATTCCGTCGCACCAAACTTCCCACCCCAGGCCCCAGGCGCCGACGGTCGGGTTCTCCCAATCGTCTTCGACGAAGCGGATGTCGTGCACGGTCGGATCGAGCCCGATGGCTCTGAGCGAGCCCAGATAGAGGTCTTGTAGGTCGTCCGGGTTGGGCTTCAGGATCACTTGATACTGGTGATGCTGGTGCAACCGGTTGGGGTTTTCGCCAAACCGGCCGTCCGCGGGGCGACGAGACGGCTGGACATAGGCCGCCCGCCAAGGCTTTGGCCCCAGCGCCCGCAGCACCGTATTGGGCGACAAGGTGCCGGCGCCCACCTCGACATCGTAGGGCTGCAAAATCACGCAGCCTTGCGCGCCCCAATAACGGTGCAGCGTCAGGATCAAGTCCTGGAAGGACAAGGGCGTCGTCATAAGGGAATGAGCTTTAAGGGCTTAAACGGAGGGGGCGGACCATAGGGCTCGCGGATGGGGGGATCAAGCCGGCCCCGGTTCCTCCGACCAAGGCCCGCCCAAGCGGCAGGCTCTCACCCACCACTCGGGGCGCCGATCGCTCAAGCCGGCCGCCAGGGCGGCGGCGGCGTCTACAGTCTCGCACAGGGCGAAGCAGGTCGCGCCCGAGCCGGACAGCCGCGCCAGATGGGTCTGCGGGGCCGCGCGCAAGGTGCTGAGCACCTCGGCGATCTCTGGGCAGACGTCCAGCGCCGACGGCTCCAGATCGTTACGGCAGTGCGTCAACAGCGCTATCACAGACGCAACGCTATCGTAACGCTCGGCCAGCTGCGGCATGTCCGCCCCGCTCTCCGGGGCGGCTAAGGCATCGAAAGCGCGATAGACTTGGCCGGTCGAACAGGCCCTGCGCGGATTGACCAGGACGGCCGGCAGGAGCGGCATGGCGGGCGCCGGCGAGAGTCGATCCCCCCGTCCCTCCCCGATTACAGGTCGAGCGACCAGACAGGCCGGACCGTCGGCGCCGAGTTCGGCTGCTATAGCCTGGAGGCCCTCGTCGTCGACAGCGAGGTCCAAGGCGTCGCGCAACAGCTTCAAGGCTGCACCCGCGTCGCTCGACCCGCCGCCGAGCCCTGCGGCCACCGGCAGGGCCTTCTCCAGCGTCAGACACAACGGCGGCGGCGCGACGCGTGCAACCGCCAGCAGGCGTTGCGCGGCGCGCCAGACCAGGTTGCCGGCCGGGTCCTCGCCGGCCAGCGCATCGGCGAACGCGCCGTCGACGCAGAAGGAAAAGCCGTCTGCCGGCGTCAGGGATAGGCGGTCGCCCACATCGGCGAAGCTCATCAGGCTGGCGACCGGATGATAGCCATCGCCGTCCACGGAGCCGACGTGCAGGAAGAGATTGACCTTGGCCGGCGCGAACCCGCGTCCAGCGAAACCCTCAAGACTGCGCATGGGTCAGACGTTCCGCCTGGCGGCATCGTTAGATCTCAAGGGTCGCCCTCAAGGCCGCGAGGCGTTCGCCGCAGCACCGCCGGGGGCCGTGGTTTGAGCCACGGGGGCCGGCGAGGCCTGCAGGCCATCGACCAGCTTTGTCTCAACGGAGACCTTGCGGGCTGCGTCTGGCGATAGCGACAGCACACGCCGCCACTGATACTTCGCCTCCAGCCGCCGGCCCACGCGCCAGTAGGCGTCGCCCAAGTGGTCGTTCACTTCCGGATCCGCTGCATCCAAGGCGGCCGCGAGCTCCAGCTCGTGGACGGCTTGGCGATAGTCGCCCAGCCGGTAATGCACCCAGCCGAGCGAATCGATCACCGCGCCGTTTTGGGGATCGAGCAGGGTGGCCTTTTGGAGCAGGCTGAGCGCCTGCTTCAGGTTCTCGCCGCGATCGGCCCAAGCGAAGCCGAGGTAGTTCAAGATTTCCGGGTCGTCCGGCTTGAGCTTCAACGCCTGCTGCAAGTCGCCTTGGGCCTGGGGCCACTTGCCAGCCTGCTCCAAGGAGGCGCCGCGGAGGTAATACAGCCGCCACGACGTCGCTGAATCGCCGCCGATCTTGGCGATGAGCTTGTCCAGCACATCCACCGCCTCGCCATAACGCTCGTCGTCCCGCAAGAGATCGGCCAAAACCACCAGCGCTTGGGGATCGTCAGGCGATTTGACGGCCGCCGCCCGGGCGATATCGAGCGCCTGGGCCTTATCGCCCTCGTTCTGCAGGTTGATCGCCAACCGATCCTGGGCGGTTGTGTATTCCGGCGAACTCGCTTGCACCTGGGCGTAAGCGTAACGGGCGGAGGTGGGATCGCCCGCGCCGTCCATGGTTTCGCCGACCAGCACCCAGGCCTCGTCCATATGGGGATCGAGCTTCAGGGCAAGCCGAAGATAGGCGAGGCCGGCGTCGCCCTGCTTGGCCTCGAGCAGAAGAGCCGCAGGTCCGACCAGAGCTTGGGCGGCGCCGCTCTTCAAGCTGGGCTGGGGCGGTGCTGGACGGTTGGCGCCGGCGCGGGTGTGGGCCACGACAAGGGCGGGGTCGCCTGGGTCCTTGGCCAAGGTCTTATCGTAGAGGGCGACCGCCTCGGCCTGGCGACCGTGACGCTCCAAAAACGCACCATAGGCCAGGGCGAACAGAACCCCCTTGGTCGATTGTTCCCGATACGCCGCTTCGGCCTCGGTCTTGCGTCCCGCGTGCTCCAGCAGCAAGGCGTGGCCCAGAGCGGCGAAGGCCCGCACACCCCGGTCCTGCGTCGCCGGAGGGGGGGCTATCGCCGCCGCCATATCTCCCGTCATCGCCGCCGCCCAGGGTTTCAGCAGCATAACCGCGTCGGAATGTCCCCCCGGCGGCGAGGTCGACAGCAACGCATAGCCGTCCTTAGCCTTGTTCTCGGCCAGATCGACGGCCGCGCGGGTCAAAAGACCCAGGGTGTAGATCGAATCTTCTTCTCGCGGTGCGGGCGGCCGAAGCAATGCGGCCACGCTCGCCGCCCGATCCACCTCGCCGGCCACCAGGGCTGCAGCAAAAGCGCGCTCCTTGATGAACTCAGCATCGGGCGACTTGGCGCTTGCCCGCGACAGATAGAAGGCCGCCTCCTGGCTCTCGCCGTCGTCCAGCGCCGCCTCGCCCGCCAGGTAAAGCCCATAAACGGACGCGCTATCCTGCGGCTCTACCGAGATCACGTCGGACGACCGAAGGCTCGCCGTCTGCGCCGGGCCCGGCGAGGTTGCACAGGCGGCGAGCGCCGCAAGCGATACGCTGGCGGCGAGCAGTCGAACGATCTTGGCGGCGCGAGGACGGAAGAGGCAAAACATCGCTATACGCTTCCACGGTTTAAGCCTGCGAGCAAGACGTCGCGCGCGTCGGATCGCGCCGGCTTCGGTCACATCTTCGCGGATGGAAAGGCGTCCAGCGCCTCGGTCAGCACCAGATCGTCCCGATGCACCAGCACGCTCGGGCCCTCATATCCGACCGAGGCCGCGATGTCGCCCGTATGCAGCCCCCGGATCGCCGAGGCCTCCCGCGCCGAATAGGCGACGACGCCGCGCGCGATCTCAAATCCATCGGGGCCTAGGATGCGAACCGTATCGCCCTTGTCGAACCCGCCCTCGACGCGATCGACGCCAGACGGCAATAGACTTTTGCCTGCACGCAAAGCCTTGGCCGCGCCCGCGTCGATGGCCAGCACGCCGCCCGGCGCCAGACTGCCCGCGATCCATTGCTTATAGGCGGCCATGGGCGAGGCCAGAGGGTCGACCAGCGTGCAGCGGGCGCCGGCCTCCAGCGCGCTGAGGGGGCCTAGATCGCCACCGGCCAAGCCTCCGCCGGCCCGACCGTGGGCGATGACGGTGGCGCAGCCGGCGCTTTGAGCGATACGGGCTGCGGCGAGCTTGGACGCCATGCCGCCCACGCCCACACCCGCCGCCGCATTGGAGCCGCCGGCCATGGCCTCGATCTCTGCAGTGATGACCGGCACGCGGCTCAAGTGCTGGGCGGTCGGATCGCGGCGTGGGTCGGCGGTGTAGAGACCGTCGATATCCGACAGCAGGACAAGCGCGTCGGCGCCGATCATCTGGGCCACGCGGGCGGCCAGGCGGTCGTTGTCGCCATACCGAATCTCTTCCGTCGCCACGGTATCGTTCTCATTGACGACCGGCACGACGCCGAGCCGCAACAGGGTCTCGACCGTGGACCGGGCGTTCAGCCAGCGGCGCCGCTCTTCGGTATCGCCGCGGGTCAGGAGAATCTGGGCGACGCTCGAGCCATGAGGCTCGAAGGCCTCCTCCCAGGCCCGCATCAGTTGGGACTGACCGGCCGCCGCCGCCGCCTGTTTTTCCGCGAGCGACAGTTTACGCCGCGCCGACAGTCCAAGCCGCCGCCGCCCCAGCGCCACGGCGCCGGAAGAGACGATTAGCGTGCCGGCGCCCAAGGCCTTAAGTCGCGCCAGATCGGCGGCCAGCGCGGCGAGCCACACCCGGTTGACGGCGCCGGTCTCCGCATCGATCAAGAGCGCGGAGCCGACCTTGACGACAAGGCGGCGCGCCGAGGTCAGAACCTGCACGTCAATCTTCCATGAGCGGCGCCCGATCGCCAGCCACGTTCTATCGTGCGTTCCGAAACCTGGAAACCCGCTCTCGCAGGCCGTGGGCGGTCGACGGCTGCAGCGAACCTTTTCATGGGTTTGCCGTTCGGTTGCCGGGCGTTCAAAATCTGAAGCCATTGTGAACACGCGGCCTGGGCTGCGTTCAGCCGCCTGCGGCGATTATGCCATGTGAGGATAGCCTAGGGCTGATCTCGCGGTGCGAAAACGTGAAAGGACGATGTCTATGAAAAAACGACTTTGCGGCATCGCCGCGGCGACCGCGCTCTTGGGCGCATCTGCGGCGGAAGCGGCTGTTCCCCTGGTGGTGGGCGTCGATACCGCTAGCGACGCAGCGACCCTGCAGCCGGTACAGTACATCTACGGCGGTCACGACTTCTGCTGGTACGATGGCGGCTGGCGTGGTCCGGGCTTCTATTGGTGCGGCTATGCTTGGCGGCGCGGCTTCGGTTGGGGCGGCCCCTATGGCTGGCGCGGCTGGGGCGGTCGGGCGGGCTGGCGCCATGGCGTTTGGGTCGGCGGGGCCGGTTGGCGCGGCCACCCCGAGTGGGGCGGCTGGCGCGGCCCACACGATTTCCACGGCGGTTGGCATGGCGGCGGCCCCGGTGGGGGACATGGCGGCGACCGTCGCGGCGGACACCGCTAAAGTCTCGCCACCTCATCCATCGACTAAGGCGTGAAGGCGGCCGGCGCGACTGTGTGCCGGCCGTTTTGCATGAGATCGGCGCGCGTCGCGGCCCTTGCATTCGCAGAGTCGTCTTCGTACAGCCGGATCGGACACCTTCAGCGAATCGATCTTGGGGAACGGCATGGCGTCGGCGAAATGTCAGGTCTCAACCTGGATTTTGTTGGTCGCCGTGTTCCTGGTCGGGCTGGCGGCGCTCACCTTGCAGCCCCCATGGGAAGGCGCCGACGAGACGGCCCATTGGTCCTACATCCAGGAACTCGCCGATCTCGGCCATCCGCCGCGGCGCGACGTGGATATGCTGTCGGCCGATATCGCGCGCTACCCCGGCCCCTATCCGTACGGCGACACCGAACCCTTCGATCGAACAGGCTTTCCCACCTATCGCAGCTTTCGCGCGGCGCCCGTCTCCATTAGCGCTATCGCCCCGACGCGGTATCGCCCAAGCGACGCCCTGAATTGGGAAGCGCAGCATCCGCCGCTCTACTACGCGCTCATGGTTCCGGTGTACCGGGCGCTGCACGCCCTGCCCTTTCGCGATCATCTGGAGGGCTTGCGATTCGTCTCCTGGCTGATGGCGTTCAGTGGATTCGCGCTGGGGGCGCTGGCGACCCTTTATCTCGCGCCCGACTGGGCCAAGTCGGCGGCGCCTCTATTGGCGGCGTGGCCCTTCATGGTGCCGCAGTTTTTCTTCGCCCTGGCGCGGTTGGGCAACGACTCGCTGTGCTTGCTGCTGAATGGCGTGGGGTGGTTGCTGGTGCTGCGCCTGTCATCGCGAATTGATCGGCCCATCGTTGGACTCTTGCCGGAGGTCGTGCTGCTGGGGGGCGCCTTAGGCCTAGGGCTTTTGACCAAGGCCTTTTTCGTGCCGATCGCCGCGGGCGCCGCCGCTTATCTGGCGTTCCTGGCCTGGCGCCACGACAAGCCAGTTCGCGGCGTCGTCTTGGGCGCGATCGTGCTGGCGGTCGCCTTGGCGATTGGGGGCGGGTGGTATCTCGCCCAGTACGCCGCCAGCCACGACCTGACCGGCGGCGGGGATTTCGTGGCCCTGAAGCGGAACGGCGGCTTGGCGGCGGGCCTTGGCGCACACGCCGATCCCATCGCCTTGGTGCGAGGCTTCGCCGCCATGGCGGCCACCTTGGTCTGGACTGGAAGCTGGTCCCTGGCCAAGCCGCCCGAGATCCTGATCCTTGGACCCCTGCTGCTGATCTCGATCCCGTTTGCGACCTGGCTCAGTCGGCTGCGAGGCCTGCCGCCCCTGGCTTGGGCGCCGTTGTTTCTGATCGGGCCGCTGTTCCTGAGCCTCTGCTATCACGTCGTCGCCTATCTGGCTCTGACAGGCGCCGGCGCCAGCACGCCCGGCTATTATCTGCACATTCTGGCCGCGCCCATGGCGTTCGCCGTCAGCCTCGGCTGGCGAAGGGGGATCGTTCTGCCGGCGCTTTGGCTTTACACCGCGCTCTTCACGGTGGGCCTTTGGGCGCTGGAGGCGTCGATGTTCAGCGGTTGCGCGGCGAAGCTACAGGTCAATCCCCATTTCAGCTTCAAGGGCGCCGCCTGCTTCGTCGATGTGAAACAGCTGGCTGTGCTCGGTCATCCGACCGTTGCGGCGGCGGCCTTAGGGTTGGCGGCCGTCTTGGTCATCGCGGTCGCGGCGCTGTGGCGCTCGACTTTGACGCCCGGCGAGACCTTGGAGCCGGAGCTGACGCGGCTTTAGGCGCCTCTTGCGCCCAGAGGTCGGCTAGCCAGGTTCGGGCCTTGTCCAACTCCTCCCAGGGCACGGCGTCCGTTGGGAAATGGACGGATAGCACCACAGACAGGATGGCGTTCACGTGCGCTAGGCGCTTGCGTGCACCTTCATCCGTCGGCGCGGCGCGCTGGCGCAAAATCAAGGCGTCGCGATAGACGCAGAGCTCGCGCACGCACGCGGCAAGCGCCACGTCGTCCTTGTCCGGGCGCTTTCCAAGAACCCGATGGATCAGGGCCAGCGCCCTGCCCCCGCCGCTCTCGTCCGGGCTCACGACGACATCTGCCGCTGGCCCACCTCAAGCCGACCTGCGCGCACATTGCAGGTGAGGGCCTTGGTGGTGTGGATGCTGGTGTTGGCGTCGCCGGTGATGGCCAGAAGCGCATTGGCGACGGCGCCCGAGGTATAGCCCTTCCAGCCGAACACCCAGGGCATTCCGACCTGATGCACGGTCTTGCCGTTGATCTTGAACGGCCGCATCCGCTGGGTCACCAGCGCCTTGACTTCGATCTCGGCGCGCAGCGTCGATAGCACGGTCCAATCGAGGTTCTCGATCCCGAGCGCCTGGGCTAACTCCGGCGAAATCTCGACGAAGGCTTCGGGCTGAAGTTCGGCCGTATGGGGCATCACCCGCGTCGGCACGCCGCCGCAATGCATCTCTGTTAGCCGATAGGTGGTGAAGACGTAAGGGAAGCGCGGGTCCTCCGGCGGATGAAGGGCGTTGCCGGGGACATCGTAGGTGTGGACTGTGGGACTTGCCTGCTGGGCGTGGAAGGCGTTGCGCGTGGGGCTCTCGACCGGCTCGTAATAGGTCGGCAGCGGGCCGTCCTTGATGCCCGTGGGCGTAAAGATCATCGCCCGACCCGTCGCCTCCATCATGAAAGGCTCGGCGCCCGAGATGGCGTCCATGCCCTTGGGCGACTTGGACCAATCGGGACGATAGTCAGGGCGCTTGTCGGCGGCGAAATCGGGCACGTCCAGACCGGTCCACTTGGACTGCCCCTCGTCCCACCAGATCATTTTCTTGGCCTCGGACCAGGGCTTGCCGTCCGGATCGGCCGAGGCGCGATTGTAAAGGGTGCGGCGATTGGCCGGCCAGGCGAAGGCCCACCCGGCATGGCTGCCCGGACCGTCGGGCGCATCTGGAACGCGTGAGCGGGCCAGGTTCTTATCGGCCTCAGGATAAATACCGGTGTAGATCCAGCAGCCCGACGCCGTCGAGCCGTCGGCCTTCAGCTCTGTGAACGTCGCGAGCTGTTTGCGGTCTGCTACGGTCCAGCCGTTGATCTCCTTCAACACCGCTTCTGCCTCGGGCTCCCCGCGTTCGCCCTTGGTGGCGTAATCCCACGTCAGGACCTGGATCGCACGATCGCGGGAGAGGTCGCTGTCGGCGTAGAGCGCCTTCAGCCGTAGGCCTAGGTGATACATGAACCAGAGGTCGGAGCGGCTATCGCCCGGCGCGTCGCATACCCAGTCGTGCCACTGCACCAGCCGGCTGGTGTTGGTGACAGACCCTTCTTTTTCGCCGGGCATGGAGGCGGGCAGGAAGAAGACTTCGGTGCCGATCCGGTCGGCTGAGGTTTCGCCCTTCTGCACCCGCCGGCCGTTGCGCCAGAAATCGCCCGTTTCGGTCATCGCGAAATCGCGTACGACCAGCCACTCCAGCTTGGCGAGACCGGACTCGACCAGTTCGGAATTGACGGCGCCGACCAGCGGGTTCTGGCCCAAGATGAACTGACCCTTGATCACCCCATTGGCCATCGACAGAGTCATCGGCTCCTGGGATGCGTCGCTGGTCAGTTTGGGCAGGAACTGGAAGCCCCACTCATTGTCCGCCGTCGCCGCCGCGCCGTACCAGGCCTTGAGCAGGCTGACGACATATTTGGGTAGGTTCGACCACCACCCCGTGGGCGACGTCTTCAGCTTGAGATAATCGTCGAGCGTCGCGTGACCGCTAAACACGTTGGGCTGATCGAGATAGCCAGGCAACATATTGTAAAGCGTCGGGATATCCGTCGAGCCCTGAATGCTGACATGGCCGCGCAAGGCCATGATGCCCCCGCCCGGCCGCCCCATATTGCCCATCAAGGCCTGGAACAGCGCCGCCGCCCGGATGATCTGGACGCCGTAGCTATGGTGTGTCCAGCCCACGGCGTAGCAGACGGCGGTGGTGCGCTCCCGCCCTGAGGCCGCGGCGATGGTCTCCGCGACCTTGAGGAAGGTTTCCTTCGGACACCCCGTCACCTGCTCGACCATCTCCGGCGTGTAGCGGGCGTAGTGGCGCTTAAGGATCTGATAGACGCAGTTCGGGTTTTGCAGCGTCGGGTCGGTCAGAGGCGGATCGCCCTCGCCCTGATATCGCCAGCTCTCATGGTCGTAGGTCTTGGCGACGGGATCGAAGCCGGAAAAGACACCCTCGTTATCCTCGGAGTCGACATAATCGCCGGTGATGATGTGCGCGAGATTGGTGTAGTTCAGCGCATAGTCGCGGAACCACAGATCGTTCTCGATCACATAGCGAATGAGGCCGCCCAAAAACGCGATGTCGCTGCCCGAGCGGATGGGCGCATGAATATCCGCGAGGGCGGAGGTGCGGGTGAAGCGGGGATCGATATGGATCAGCTTGGCGCCACGGCGCTGGGCCTCCACCACGAAGCGGAAGCCTATGGGATGGTTCTCCGCCATGTTGGAGCCCATGACGACCACGCAGTCGGAATTCTGCAGGTCCCACAGGGCCATCGTGGCGGCGCCCCGTCCGAAAGTGGCGCCCAAACTGGGCACCGAGGATGAGTGTCAAATACGGGCTTGGTTCTCTATGTTGACGAGCCCGAGGCCACCTCCGAACAATTTCTTGATGAGGTAGTTTTCTTCATTGTCCATGGTCGCGCCGCCGAGGCAACCGACCCCCAGCGTCTGGTTGACCGTGCGGCCGTCAGGCAAGGCCTCGACGAAGGTTTCGTCCCGGGTTTGTTTGGTGAGGAACGCAATCCGCTCCATCGCCCAGTCGAGGGGTTTCTCCTCCCAATCCGTGGCGTAGGGCGCGCGGTACATGACCGAGGTCACGCGCTTAGGGCTGAGCAGCATCCCGAGCGTCCCGCCGCCCTTGGGGCAGAGCGTGCCCTGATTGATCGGGCTTCTGGGATCGCCCTCGATGTGCAGGGGCTTGCGATCCTTGACATAGATCAACTGAGAACAGCCGACCGCACAGAAGGGGCAGACGCTCGTTCCCACCGCATCGGCTTCTTCGAGCCGAGGCCGCCAGGTCTTCGATAGCGTGCTCTTTGAGGCGTCGGAGAAGACGTCCTGCCCAGCCATCTGGCGCGGCAGGCTCCAGTCCTTTACGAAATCGGTCGCCCGTTTGGCGATGCTCTTGCTCAGCTTCTTCATCGAATCACAGAGCCCGCCCTTCGCCGCCGCTCGATTGGATAACTAACCGACCTGGGAACATGAACGATGTGTAGCGCCGACAGCCGCGGCGCGCTACGCTAATCTTAGGGTCGCCCAGCACGCAGTATCCCTGCTAACGTGGTCTCTGAGAGGTATCTAGGTGGCGGGTCATCGAAAAGCGACCGGTAAGGTCGACGTCCGCTGGATGGAGGGTCTGATCACCATCGTCCAGGAAGGCCGCTTCCAGCTCAGCGACGGTCGCGGCGTCTCGCACCAATTCGTGCTCGGTCATGCGGCCCTGGCGGAAACCGAACAGCTCCGACCGTTGCAGAGCCGCCAAGCCCGCGTGCGCGTGAAATATACGGAGGCGTCCGGCCTGATCAGTCTGATCGCCCATCGGATCGAGCTGTTGGAGCCCACGACCTTGGAGCCTGCCGGATCATGAACGTACATCCCAGGGCCAGAGACTACACCCAGTCCTCTTTGGGGAAGCTCATTCCCGACGAGTCCGAACTCACCGCCGGCGTCAAGATCGAGCCCAGAAAACAATATGGCTTCTTCACCGACACCACGGTCTGCATAGGCTGCAAGGCTTGCGAGGTCGCGTGCAAGGAATGGAACAACCTGCCTGCGGATAATGTCGGCCTGACCGGCCACAGCTACGACAACACAGGCGCGCTGTCCGCCAATACCTGGCGCCACGTCAACTTCATCGAAGACAGTTTCTCGAAGGATTCTGGCGGAAAGAGCGTTCGCGACAACGATCAGTCCCCGTTTCAAAGCGGCTGGTTGATGATGAGCGACGTGTGCAAACACTGCCATCACGCGCCCTGTATGGAGGCCTGCCCGACCGGCGCCCTGTTCAAGACCGAGTTCGATACGGTCGTGGTGCAGCAGGATATCTGCAACGGCTGCGGCTATTGCGTCCCGGCCTGCCCCTTCGGCGTGGTCGAGGTGAGCAAGGCCGACGGCAAGGCGCATAAGTGCACCCTTTGCTACGACCGGCTGAAGGGCGGGCTGGAGCCGGCGTGCGCCAAGTCCTGCCCCACCGACTCGATCCAATTTGGAGAGCTATCGGATCTGCAGGCGCGCGCAAAAAAGCGCGTCGCCGAACTGCACGACCGCGGCGTGCATACGGCCTACACCTACGGTACGCCCGATGGACCCGGCGCCACCGGAGACATGCAGTATCTGAACGCCTTCTTTCTGCTGACCGATCGCCCCGAAGCCTACAACCTTCCGGCGGCGCCGACGCGCCCGTCGAACCGAATAGCGCCAGCCCTGACCGCAGGTCTCGCCACCCTGGCCGGCTTGGCGCTGGCGGCCGTGGCGCTGATGGCCAGCGGCGGCGAGGAGCCCCATCGTGGACGATAGGGTCAAGCCCGTCGCGACCTCACGCGAGCAGGATATGCCGGAGCGTCGGGGCTGGTCCGGGCCGACCTACTATGGTCGCTCCCAGCTGAAGGCGGCGCCGTTCGACCCCTGGATCGTAGGCGGTTACATCTTCCTCGCCGGCTTGTCGGGCTCTGCGGCCGTCCTGTCCAATCTGGCCGAACTGGTGCGGGGAAAGCGAGCGGCCGATGTCGGCCGGCGGGGTCGGTATCTTTCGATGCTCGCGCCCACCCTGGGGTCGCTGCTGCTGATCGTCGACCTGCATACGCCCCAGCGCTTCTACAACATGTTCCGGATCGCCAAGCGAACCTCGCCCATGTCGATCGGCACCTGGATTCTGAGTAGCTTTATCCCCTTTGCGGGCGTGGGCTTTCTCAGTCAGCTTGGCGCCGATGTCTTTAAGCTCGCGGGGTTGAGCCGGTTCGCCCGCTTGAGTTTCGCCCCCGCCGCCGTCTCGGGCGCAGGCTTATCGACCTACACCGCCTCGCTGCTCTCGGCCACCAGCACGCCCTACTGGGCCGCGCAGCCCAAGGAGCTGGCGATGCGGTTCGCCGCTTCGTCCATAGCTTCCGGCGCCGCCGCCCTGTCGTTGGGCGCCAAGTCCGACGCCAACCGCCGCACCCTGGAAACGATCGGCGCCGCCGCCCTGGCGGTCGAGCTCGCGGCGACCGTGATGTCCCACAAGACGGTCAAGGCCAAGGGTGTGGCTGAGTCGCTGAAGAGCGACTGGGGCAAGACCGAAGAGGTCGCCGCGCTAGGCTTAGGCGTGCTCCTGCCGCTTGGCATCTACGCCGCGACGCGCCTACGTGGGCGCAAACCGACGTCCGCCAACGATCTGGCCGCCCTCGCCACGCTCGTCGGCAGCGCCATGTTGCGGGTTTCGACCCTTGGCATCGGCGACGACTCGGCCCGCCGGCCGGAGGTCAGCCTGCGCTTCAGCCAGCCGGAAAACCTGCCGCCGCCAAAGCGACGCCTAAAGTCCGTTTAGGGGTTTAGTTTCAGTCGCCGCCATACAGGATCGTGCCAGGCGGAGCGCCAAGCGCCTGGGCGTAGGCGCGGGCGGCTTCTTCGGGGATCTTGGCCTCGCCGTTTTCGTGGCTGCGCACCGTACTCATGGCGACGCCGCACAGCTCCGCGACCTGGGCGCGGGTCAGACCCACCCGTTCGCGCAGGCGCTTCAGCCGCTCGCCCGGCGGACTGACGCCTGTCCGCGCCCGATCGTCGGAGGCGACGCCGAGGCGTTTGGCTGTGGCTGTAATAATGCGCACCGCCTTGGCCACCGATTCCTGCTCCTCGACGAAGCCATACTGGCCGAGCAGAAGTTGAGCGCGCCTCAAGGTCTCCAGATCATCCATACCGGCCAAGGACCTCGCGACTCACGCAAACAAACTTAACGCCCCACGCAAGCCTGCGCCACTCAGCTCCCCGAACGCTGTGGCGGAGGCGGATGGGAATCGAACCCACCACCCGCTTTAGGCGGGCCGCTGGTTTTGAAGACCAGGAGGGCCACCAGACCCCTATCGCCTCCTCACGACGATGCGACGCATTAGTCGCGGCCGTAACGCCCCAGGATACGACGGTCGCCGACCCTCTGGGTGAACTGGATGGTATCGAGATATTCCAGCAGGGGCACGCTGTATTTGCGAGATATTCCGAGCGCGGCGCCCGCGTCCTTCACGAGCAAGCCGGGCTCAACGAGCAAGGGCGCAAGACGACGTCTGGCCTCGGTCACAGCATCGCGATGAAACAGCAGTTCGCGTTTTTGCACCCGATCGTAGGTGCGCACGATCACGCCCTCGCGCACCAGCCGGTCGAGCCCTCGCTTGGCCGAGGGCGTCGAGGCGGCGATGGCTGTGTCGGGCGGCGTCAGGGCGGCGACCCGAAACGCTTCGGCCAAACGCAACGCCAGCGCCTCGTCCTGGCGCGCCCTCGCCTGCTGGTCGGCGGCCGCGGGCGCCAGGCGGACGAGGCCGCCTTCTTGGCGAAGCCGGCCCGCGACAACGAGCGCGGCGATCGCGGCGTCCAACGGCTCGGCGCCGACGCCGGGCTTCAGAAGACCGATCCGGCGACGGGCAAGCCCGTTTGGCTGGATCTCCGCCTGCTCGATCATCAGCCGCAAAACAGCCTCAATCAGGGCGTCGAACGCCTCGCGCATCACGGCGCGTGCGCCGGTCCGCACCGCCCCGACCGTTGGCAGCGCCGCCTCGACCCGACCGGGCGACACGCCGGCCGTGCGCGCCAGCTGCAGCACAGACACGCCAGCAGGTCCCGCCGCCGCGAGCGAGCGCGCGACAATCTCCTCTGGCGTCGCCCCGACCCAGGCCTCCAGCTCGGCGTACGCGGTCGGGTCCCCGCGTCGCAGCCGCCGCGTGTCGGGATCGAGCACAACGCCGCCCGCAACCGTTAGCGCTGGCGACGGCAGCCGAAGAATGAACCGCTCTCGTGCAGGGGCGCTGACGGGTACGGCGACCTGGAGCTGGGCGATGGCGCGCGCGCCCGGCTCCAACCTCTCGCGGTCCAAAAGGCGCAGGCGCACCTCGACCTCGGTCGCGCCGAAAAGCAGGCGCAGCCGCGCGTTCGTCTTCAGCGCCGGGCCGTGAGCGACGCAGCGCAGGCCTACGCTCAGCCAGGTCGAAGGCGACAACAAGTCGGGCGGCGCCAGCGCAAGACCTCGCCCGACCGCATCCAACGTTACGCCGCGCAGGTTCACGGCGACGCGTTGACCCGGCCAAGCCGTCTCGACGGAGCGGCCGTGCACCTGCAGGCCGCGGATACGCACAGGCGTTTCGCCCGGCGCGATCGCGACCAGGTCCTCTAGCCTTAGAGGACCGCGGCGCAAGGTTCCCGTCGCCACCGCGCCATGGCCGGGGACGGAGAAGGCCCGGTCGATCGGCAGGTAGGGGAAGCCATCGTCTATCGGCCGCGGCGTCGCCTGGGCGATCCGAGCCAGCGCCTGGCCCAAGGCCTCTACGCCCTGGCCAGTCGACGCCGACGTGACAATCGCTGCCTCCGGTTCGAAGCCGTAGGCGGCCAACTGCTGCTCTAAAGCTTTAGCCTGGACAAGGGCGACGTCCGGCGCGACCAGATCGGCCTTGGCGATCACCGGAAGCGCGCGACGAACGCCCAAAAGGGCGGCGATATCGAGATGCTCCACCGTCTGAGGCTTGATCCCCTCGTTGGCGGCGACCACCACCATCACCGCACCGACGCCGGTGGCGCCAGAGATCATGGTGCGCACGAAGCGCTCGTGGCCGGGCATATCGATCAGGTCGATCTCGCGGCCGTCGATGGCGAGGTGAGCGAAGCCCAGCACGATGGAGATGCCGCGGCGCTGCTCCTCCGGCAGGCGATCCGTCTCGATACCGGTCAGGGCGCGCACAAGAGCTGTCTTGCCATGGTCGACATGGCCGACGACGCCAAAAGGAACGCCGCCTAGCGCCTCCATGCGTCTTGGGGCTCCATGCTCAGCCGAGAGCGGCGCGAATCGCGGCGGCGAGCTCGATCAGCTCTTCGTCGGCGACTGTCAGCATATCGAGGATCAATCTATCCCCGCCGACCCGCCCGACCACGCCCGGACGGCCCCTGCGCAGCTGGGCGGCGAGCGTATCGGGCGTCCACTCGGGATGAGACAGGACGACCGCCCAGCTCGCCAGGCGTTGCTCCGGCAGCGCGCCCCCGCCGGCATAGCCCTGCGAGCTCTCGACCTCTATATCGGCCGCTCCGTCGAGCAGTTGGGCGAGGCGCCGAGCCCGCGCGTTCAGGGCTGCTTCCGTCTGGGCCAACATGCGGAGCACTGGGATGCGCTGGATCGCCATCTCGGGATCGCGATACAGGCGCAACGTGGCTTCAAGCGCCGCTAGGCTCATCTTGTCCAGACGTAGGGCGCGCATGAGCGGGTGACGGCGGAGCGGCGCGATGGCCTTGGCGGCGCCGACCAGCAGGCCGGCCTGAGGCCCGCCCATCAGCTTGTCGCCGCTGAACGCGACGATATCGGCGCCGGCGCGCAGACAGTCCTGAACGGTGGGCTCATGCATACGTTCGCCCCCTCTCAGCTTGATGAGGGCGCCGCCGCCGAGATCGTGCATCAGGATGAGGTCGCGTGCGCGGGCGAGGTCGGCCAGCGCCTCCAGCGAGGTGTCCTCGGTAAAGCCAACGATGCGATAATTGCTCTGATGAACTTTGAGCAGGACGCGCGTATCCGCCGTGATCGCTGCGGCGTAATCCTCGATCCGGGTCTTATTCGTCGTCCCCACTTCGACCAGCCGGGCGCCGCCTTGGCGGATCACGTCGGGAATGCGAAAGCCGCCGCCGATCTCCACCAGCTCGCCGCGAGACACGATCACCTCGCCGCCGCCTGCCAAGGCGGATAAGCCGAGCAGCACAGCCGCGGCGGCGTTGTTGACCACAGCCGCGGCCTCAGCCCCCGTCAACTCGCATAGAAGCGGCTCAACGGACTGGGCGCGGGCGCCGCGCGCGCCGATCTCCAGATCGAACTCCCGATTGCAATACCCTTGCGCCGCGGCGGCGGCGGCCAAGGCCTCGGTCGCCAGAGGCGCGCGACCCAGGTTGGTGTGGACGATCACGCCCGTCGCATTGATCGCCCGACGCAGGCCCGGCAGGCGATCGGCCACGATCAGCGCCTCGGCCCGATCGACCAAATCTGCGACCGCAGGCGTTTGCACCTCTCCAGATCGAATCTCGGCGCGCACCCGGTCGAGCACTGTGCGAAAGGCGGCGGCGACGGTCGCCCGGGAGCTGGCGTTGGCCAGCCGAACGGCCTCAGGATGTTCCAGCAAACGCTGGATTTGCGGCAGGGCGCGCAGACGGTTCGCCACCCGACCGTCCGCCTCATCGGCTCGCATGGGGGCGACGGACGTCGCGGCGCCGTGCTCCACGATACCGGCGCCGAAAGCAGCCTGGCCGCCGGACAGTTGGGGGTCCCCTTCGTCCATGGACCCTCTATATGCCCTGATCGTCATACGCTCCAGGAGGATTGCATGACCCAAATCTCTTCACCGGCCCCTCGGCTGACGTCTTTGGCCCATGGCGGCGGCTGCGGGTGCAAGCTGGCCCCGGCGGTGCTTCAGGAGATGCTGAGCCAGATGCCGGCGATGGGCGCGTTTCCGAACCTCCTGGTCGGGACGGAGACATCCGACGACGCCGCGGTATACCGCCTGAATACGACCCAGGCGCTGGTCGCGACGACCGACTTTTTCACGCCCGTGGTGGACGATCCGTTCGTGTTCGGCCAGATCGCTGCGACCAACGCGCTGTCCGACATTTACGCCATGGGGGGTAAGCCGATCCTCGCCCTGGCGCTGGTCGGGATGCCGATTGGCAAAATCGCGATGCAGGACATCCAGCAGATCCTGGCCGGCGGCGCCTCAGTCTGTGCGGCGGCGGGCATTCCGGTCGCAGGCGGTCATTCGATCGATAGCGCCGAGCCGATCTATGGGCTTGTGGCGCTCGGGCTGGTCCATCCGGACAAGGTGCTGCGCAACAGCGGCGCCCAGCCGGGCGATCGGCTCATCCTCACCAAGGGTCTGGGGATCGGCGTTTTCAGCGCTGCGCTGAAGCAGGATCGCCTGAGTCCCAAGGCGTATCGCGCCATGGTCGCCTCCGCCACGGCCCTCAACACCGTGGGCCAGGACCTGCCAGACTTTGCAGGCGTCCACGCCGTAACCGACATTACAGGGTTCGGACTCATTGGACATGGGCTCGAAATGGCGCGGGGCTCAGGGGTGAGGGTCGCGTTGCGGTGGTCGGACGCCCCCAAGCTGGACGGGGCTTTAGCCTTGGCTCAAGCGGGCGTGAGAACCGGCGCGGCGGTACGCAACTGGGCCAGCTACGGCGACGCCGTCCAAATATCGCCCGACCTGCCCGAGGCGGCGCGCGATCTTCTCTGCGATCCCCAGACCAGTGGCGGCCTCCTGATCAGCGTCGCCGCAAACGAGGCTGGTCCTCTGCTGGCCCACGTCCGTCGCGCCGGTTTTCAGGCCGCAGCGATCGTGGGCGACGTCGTCGCCGGACCCGTAGGGCTCGATATCGATTGACCTTGTCCTATCGCATAGCCATCGCAGATCGCCGATCCTTACAAGCTGGTTCAGCTTGGGTTCAGGTTCTGGGGCGTAAACCAAAAATCAATCGGACTGGGCGTGTTCGGCCCAAATTCGGACTGAGGTCAGAGATGTTGAAGAAGACGCTTGCGGCGCTGTTGGGCGCCTCTCTTACGATCGCTCCCCTGACAGCGGCTTCGGCGCAAGGCCGCGGCGGCGGCGGCCATGTCGGCGGATTTCATAGCGCTGGAGCATTCCACGGTGGTTCTGGCGACTTCCATGGCGGATACGGTGGCTATCGCGGCCATGGCTACGGCGGTTGGGGTTATGGCTGGGGCCTGGGCTTGGGCTTCGGTCTCGGAGCGGCGCTCGCTTACGACGCCTATTATCCGGGGTATTGGGGTTACGGCTACCCGGCCTATTGGGGCTATCCGTTAGACTATGGCTATGACGTTGGGTACGCGGACCCTTGGGCCTACGATTACGGCTCAAGCTACGCCGCGCCCGCCTATGGCGCGCCCGCGCCGTCGACCGCGCCGCCGCCCACCGCGGCGAGCGGCGGACAGAATTGCGGCAAGTGGGTGTGGCACGCGGATCAGAACCAGTATCGGTTCGAAACCCACGCCTGCTGAGAGTCGAGGTCTGAGTTGATGCCGTGCGTGCGTCGAGACGCCGCTTAGCAGGGGCCGCCCACCCGTCATGCTGAGGAGCAAGCTTGCTCGCGTCTCGAAGCACGTACAGCCTAAACCATCGTTTAGACCGTAGTTAGCAGCGCCTATTCAGGGCCGTCTGGCATTAAATCTTAAAGCCATAGGCGGCCCAAACCGCGACCCCGGCGGCGACAGCTGCGCTGGCCAAAAAGATGAGCGGCGATCTGGATTGCACTGCATCGGCTTCGCCAGACGACGCGGCCACTCGTTTGCGTCCTGTCAGCATAGGACCGATCAGGTTATTGCGGCGCACCAGCGTATAAAAGGCGATGGCGCAAAGGTGCAGGGCGATCAGGGCCAAAAGGGCGTTGAACAGCACCGTATGCCAATGCGCCGCCGTCCGTCCGGCTTGAAAGCTGACGCGATCCGCAAGCGGGCCTGACTCCAGCCCATCGACATCGACGCAGAACAGGCCAAATCCGACTTCCGCGGCCATGACGCCCAGAAGCGCCACAACGCTCCAGCCGCCCATGGGATTGTGACCGACCTCGTCGGCCGAGGTTCCGCCCCTCGCCAGCTTGACCGCGTAGGCCAAAACTGTCCTTGGACCGCGCACAAAGCTTGAGAACCGGGCGGTTTCGCCGCCGAACACGCCCCAGAGAAGACGAAACACCACCATACCCAAGAGCGCGCAGCCGATCCGGATGTGCCAATCCATTTCGTCATGGCTTTCCGTCCACCAGGCGAGACCGATAACGACGACGATCAGACCATGAAACCAGCGGGTCGGCGCGTCCCAAACCTTGATACCTGGGCCCCAACCTCGCCGGGGCGCCGCACGCTCGTCAGTCATCGCGCTGGCGGAACGCCTCGTGGCAGGTCTTACAGGTCTGGCCCATAGCTTGGGCTTGGGCGCGGATCGCCGAGAGATCGCCACTGGCGGCCACGAGGTCCAGCTTGTGGGCGGCCTCCGCGAAGGCTGCGGCGTCGTGCTTGAACGCGTCTGGTTTGGCCCAAATCTCAGCCTTGGCCTGGGTCTTCACCCCCGCCGCCGGACCGCTGCCCGCTGGAAACCAGGTTGGGAGCTCTGGCGCCAGAGCGTCGATCTGTTTTACCGCGGCTTGGATCGTGGGAACGGACGGGGTCGGCGATTTTAGCTGTTCGGACATGGCCTTAGCGGCCTTGCCGATCGCCTTGAAATGGCCTTGGCGCGCTTGGACGACACTCAGGACATCCGCCGCCGCAGCGCTCGCAGCGACCACGACCGCCAGGGCTGTCACCCCAAATATCGCGGATCGTAACCCGCGACGCTTTCCACCAAGACTCACCGTCACCTTTAGCCTCCCGAACCGTTTATGCTCGCAGTTGAACCGAAAAGCAGGGGCGTCGTCCAGCGCTCTGTGCTTCGCCCGCGTTTTCGTGCAGCCCAAACTTTAAGACCGCTGGACCGACAGCCGCTTTACGCAAGGTCTCAGTCGGCCTAAATCCGCCGCAAGTAAGCCTGCAAACCGACAGGCGTCGTTCGCCGTGGGAGGCCTTTGCCGATGAAGTCGAAAGTCTATGCCGACGCAGCCTCCGCTCTTGAGGGGGTGCTGTTCGATGGCATGACCCTTATGTCCGGCGGATTCGGCCTGTCGGGCAATCCCGAAAACCTGATCCCCGCCCTGAAAGCGGCGGGCGTGAAAGATCTGACGGTCGTCTCCAACAATTGCGGCGCCGACGAGTTTGGACTCTGGATGCTGCTCAACAATGGCCAAATTCGCAAGATGATCTCCTCCTACGTGGGCGAGAACAAGCTTTTCGAGCAGCTCTACCTGTCTGGCGAGCTGGAGCTTGAGCTCACGCCCCAAGGCACCCTGGCCGAGCGCATCCGCGCTGGCGGCGCGGGCATTCCGGCCTTCTACACCAAGACGGGCGTTGGCACGGTCGTGGCGGAGGGCAAGGAAACCCGGGAGTTCGACGGCGAGCTCTATGTGATGGAGCGCGGCATCGTCGCCGACCTTTCCATCGTCAAGGCCTGGAAGGCCGATCCGGAAGGCAATCTCGTCTATCGCAAGACCGCGCGGAACTTCAATCCGGTGATGGCGACGGCTGGCAAGTTCACGATCGCAGAGGTCGAGCACATTGTGGCGGCGGGCGAGTTGGATGGCGATACGATCCATACGCCAGGCATTTACGTCGATCGCATCGTTCAAGGTGTGAACTATGAGAAGCGGATCGAGCGGCGCACCACCCGTCCAAGACCCGAACTCGCCGCAGTCGCCGGAACGGAGCTCTAAAGATGGCCTGGACGCGTGAACAAATCGCCGAACGCGCCGCCCGCGAATTGCAGGACGGCTTTTACGTCAACCTCGGCATCGGCATTCCGACGCTGGTCGCCAACTACATCCCGGACGGCGTGCACCTGACGCTGCAGAGCGAGAACGGTATGCTGGGGATGGGTCCCTTCCCCTATCCCGGCGACGAGGACCCCGATCTGATCAACGCCGGCAAGCAGACGATCACGGAGCTGCCCACCACCTCCTACTTCAGCTCGGCCGATAGCTTCGCCATGATCCGCGGCGGTCACATCGACCTGACGATCCTGGGCGCCATGGAGGTGTCGGAAAAGGGCGATATCGCCAACTGGACCATCCCTGGCAAGATGGTGAAAGGTATGGGCGGCGCCATGGATCTCGTCGCTGGCGTCAAGCGCGTCGTCGTGGTGATGGAGCACGCCAACAAGGCCGGGCAGAGCAAGCTGTTGAAGGCCTGCACCCTGCCCCTCACCGGCGCAGCTTGCGTCGACCTGATCGTCACCGATCTTGCGGTATTCGAAGTGGATAAGAAGGGCGGCACGGGCCTGACGCTGATCGAGCTGGCGCCGGGCGTCAGCCTGGATGAGGTTGCGGCCAAGACCGAAGCCAGCTTCACGACGAGCCTCAAGGCGGAGGCGGCGGCTTGAGCGACGTTACACAAGCGTTCATTTGCGAGGCCAAACGCACGCCCATAGGCCGGTTCGGCGGCTCCCTCGCCTATGTGCGCCCCGACGATCTGGCCACCACGCCGATCAAAGCGCTGATGGCGCTCAAGCCTGAGCTCGATTGGGCGGCTATAGACGAGGTGGTGTTGGGCTGCGCGAACCAGGCCGGCGAAGACAACCGTAATGTGGCCCGGATGGCGGCCCTGTTATCGGGCCTGCCGAGTTCCGTTCCCGGAACGACGATCAACCGCCTCTGCGCCTCGGGGCTGGATGCCGTCGGATCGGCGGCCCGCAGCATCCGCGCGGGCGAGACAAGCCTGATCGTCGCCGGCGGCGTCGAGTCCATGACGCGTGCGCCGCTCGTGATGGGTAAGGCGGAGTCCGCCTTCCAACGCTCCGCCAATATCGAGGACACCACGATTGGTTGGCGCTTCATTAATCCTTTGATGAAAGCCCAGTACGGCGTTGAGTCCATGCCGGAAACGGCCGAGAACGTCGCTGAAGACTTTCAAGTCGGTCGCGCCGATCAGGACGCTTACGCCCTCCAAAGCCAACAGCGCGCAGCCGCGGCCCAGAGCGCCGGCTGGTTCGCGCAAGAGATCGCGCCGGTCACAGCGAAGGACGCCAAGGGCAAGCCCTTTGTGTTCGAGGCGGACGAACATTTACGTCCGGACACCACGCTGGAGGGGCTAGCCAAGCTGAAGACCCCGTTCCGCAAGGACGGGACCGTGACGGCGGGCAATGCGTCCGGCGTGAACGACGGCGCGGCGGCCATGTTTGTGGCTAGCGAAGAGGCCGCGGCGCGCCATGGCTTGACGCCGCGCGCGCGGGTCCTCGGCATGGCGACCGCGGGCGTGGAGCCTCGGATCATGGGCGTTGGCCCCATCCCGGCTTCCGAAAAGCTGATGGCGCGGCTCGGCCTGAAGATCGGCGACTTCGACCTGATCGAGCTGAACGAGGCTTTCGCCAGCCAGGTGATTGCGGTCTTGCGGGCGCTGGGCGTCGATCCGGCGTCGCAGATCGTCAATCCGCAAGGCGGCGGGATTGCGCTCGGTCACCCGCTGGGCATGAGCGGCGCACGGCTGGCGATGAGCGCAACCCAGCAGATGCAGCGCACCGGCGCTAAACGCGCGCTCGTTACCCTTTGCGTCGGCGTGGGCCAGGGCGTCGCCCTGGCCTTGGAGCGGGTGTAAGTCGGCGTGACGACGCTTAACGCCGGCCGCGGGCTGCTTGGGCCGCTGTTCAGCGCTGAGGCGGTGAGCGCCGCCTTTGACGACGCCGCCACGATCCAGGCCATGCTTGACGTCGAAGCCGCTTTGGCGCGGGCGGAAGCCAAGGTCGGGGTAATCCCCCAAAGCGCGGTCGCCCCAATCGCTGCGGCCTGCATCGCCGAGCATTACGATATCGCTGCGCTGGGTCGCTCGGCCGCCCTCGCTGGCAATACCGCCATTCCCCTGGTCAAGGCGTTGACCGCGACGGTTAAGGCGGCGGACGAAGACGCCGCCCGCTATGTGCACTGGGGCGCGACAAGCCAGGATATCCAGGACAGCGGCCTGGTTTTGCAGATCCGCGCCGCCCTGGCGCCGCTCCACAGCGATATCCAGCGGCTGGAACGGGCGCTGGCGGGCCTGGCCGCGCGTCACGCCGCCGATCCTATGCCCGGTCGCACCTGGCTCCAACACGCCGCCCCCATCACCTTCGGGCTGAAGGCCGCGGGTTACCTGTCCGTGCTACGCCGGGCCAAGATCAGGCTGCGAGAAGCGGGTGCAACGGCGTGTGCGCTTCAATTTGGCGGCGCGGCCGGAACGCTGGCGTCTTTGGGCGATCGGGGCGTCGAGGTTTCGCAGGCCCTGGCGCACGAGCTGGACCTCGCCCTACCCGCCCTCCCCTGGCATACGGCCCGCGACAGGTTGGCCGATCTCGCCTGCGCGCTCGGCATCCTGACCGGCGGACTTGGCAAGATGGCGCGGGACCTCTCGCTCCTGATGCAGACCGACGTCGGCGAAGCGTTCGAGCCGGCGGCGGCTGGCAAGGGGGGCTCCTCGACCATGCCGCACAAGCGCAATCCAGTCGGCTGCGCCGTGGCGCTCGCGGCGGCGATCCGCGTTCCACCGCTGGTGGCCACGATTCTGGCGGCCATGCCCCAGGAGCACGAGCGGGGACTGGGCGGCTGGCACGCCGAGTGGGAGACTCTGCCGGACATCTTTCGCCTCACCTCGGGCGCCCTGGCGCAGATGGCGACAGCGTTCGAGGGCCTTGAGGTAGATACGGCGACCATGCGGGCGGATATGGACAAGACCCACGGCCTGCTCATGGCGGAGGCCGCCTCGATGGCCCTGGCCGACCGCATCGGCAAGGCGCAAGCCCACCACCTGGTCGAAATCGCAAGCCGGCGCGCCCTGGCCGACGGCTGCAGCCTGGTTGAGGCGCTCAGCGCGATGCCCGAGGCGACCCGCCATCTGTCGCCTGACGTCTTGGCCCAGGCGATGCAGCCCCAGGAATATCTCGGCGCCACGACCGCGTTCATACAACGGGCGCTGGCGGAAAATGGCGAACAGCCATGACGACCGCTTCGAACACAGCCCCTATCGCCATGGATTATGTCGTTGTGGACGACGGCCGCCGCATCGCCATTCGCATCGATGGCGCGGTAGATCGGCCGCCGCTTTTGCTCTCCAATTCTCTCGGCACGACCTTTCGCATGTGGGACGCGCAGATAGCGGCCTTAGGCGAAGTCTTCCGGGTCATCCGCTACGATAGCCGCGGACACGGTCGGTCCGACGCGCCGGCCGGCGACTATTCCATCGCCCGGCTCGCCGCCGACGCCCTCGCCGTCCTCGACAGCCTGCATATCGAGACCGCCGCCTTCGTCGGGCTGTCGAAAGGCGGCATGGTCGGCCAGTGGCTTGGCGCCCACGCGCCGGAGCGTTTAACCCGCCTAGCGCTGGCCAATACAGCCGCCTGGATGGGGCCGGCGAGCGCCTGGCAAGGCCGGATCGAGACGGTGATGCGAGACGGTATGGGTGCGATCACCGAAGCCGTATTGGAGCGCTGGTTCACCCCAGGCTTCCGCGAGGCGTCGCCGCAGGCCGTTGCGCCTGTACGCAACATGCTGCTCGCCACGGCGCCCCAAGGCTACGCCGGCTGTTGCGCCGCGATCCGCGACATGGACCAGCGAGCCAGCCTCGGCGCGATCGCTGTCCCGACCCTGGTCATCGGCGGTCTTCAGGACTCCGCCACCCCGCCAGCGACGGCCGAAGAAATCGCCGATGGCGTGGCCGGCTCGCGCCTCGTGATGCTGGACGCGGCCCACCTGTCTAACATCGAGCAGCCCGAGGCCTTCACCGCCGCCCTGCTCGACTTCCTCTAGGACCCGCTTATGGACGAAACCGAGCGCTACGAGACTGGCCTGAAGACCCGCCGATCCGTTCTGGGCGACGCCCATGTGGATCGCTCGCTGGCCACGAAAACCCCGTTCACCGACGATTTCCAAGCTCTGATCACCCGATACGCCTGGGGTGAGATCTGGACCCGGCCGGGGCTCGACCACACCACGCGCCGGCTCCTGGTGCTCGGCATGACCATCGCCCTGAACCGCGGCGAGGAGTTCAAACTCCATGTGCGCGCCGCCCTGACCCATGGCGTCGATCCCGAGCTGATCAAGGAAGTGATCCTGCAAAGCGCCATCTATTGCGGCGTCCCGGCCGCCAACACCGCCTTTCACCAGGCGCAGGAGGCGATGAAGGAGCTGGAGGCCGCTCCCAAGTAGGCTTCTAGACCACGGACGGACTTTCTGGGCTTGGTTAAGGCCCTTCAAGCTTTCATGTCTGAAATGATGCGCGGCCGAGCCGTCTTGCTTTCGCCGCCTTCGCTTCCGATCCTCCAGCCTGTCAAGTGGCGTGGAGTAGGCGGAATGAAGCGTTGGAGACCATCCGATTTTCAGCACTCGGAAGACGAGTTCCCACCGCCAGGCTTACCCATCGCGCTCGGCAGTCCAGCCCATAAGAATCTCTTTTCCAGGACCCTTCTAGACACCTTCGATCCCTATCGCCCCGCCGTCATCGATTGGCCGGAGCTCGAGCCAGAGGCCCTGGCGCGCATCACCAGCCTGCCGATCTGGGACATCGCCGTTCAAACCGAAGGTAAGGCGCGCGCCCGGGTTCTGGCCTATGCCGAACGGGTAGACGATCCCCTGCTCAAGCGCGCCGTCGAGCTGAACGGGTTTGAGGAGGGACGTCACAAACACGTCCTCTCGAACCTGGTTCAGGCCTATGGCATCCGCCTGAAACCCGAGCCGGCCTATAAGACGCCGCGCGATGCGGAATGGGCCTTTATGGTCACCGGCTTTTCCGAGTGCATCGACAGCTTCTTCGCGTTCGGCCTGTTCGAAGCGGCCCGACGCACCGGGTACTTTCCGCCAGAGCTGGTCGAAACGTTTGAACCCGTCATCCGCGAGGAAGGCCGGCATATCCTGTTCTTCGTCAATTGGGTCGCCTGGCGCAGACGTAATATATCCCTGTGGCGCCGCCCGCTGTTCGAGCTGAAGGTGATCGCCGTCTGGCTGTTTCTGGTCTACGAGCGGCTAGGTTTGGCGAAGGATGTGGGCACGGCGGAGGAGGCGAACTTCACCGTCAACGGCGGCGCCGATCTGGCCGATGTCGATCTGGCGGAGCTCATCGATCTCTGCCTGTCCGAGAACGACCGCCGCCTGGCGCCTTACGATCCGCGCCTGATCCGTCCGACCTTCGTGCCTCGGATAGCGCGGATACTGCGCGGCATACTCCGGATGGGCGCCAAGACGGTCCGCACCTGAATTCAGGATTTCACGCGATTGACCCAATAACGGCTTTGCGCGAACGACTGAGTTGCAGTCCGGCGATACCGCCTTTACCTGCGGACCATGAGCCACACACCGCCCAATCGCGACACCCTCGCCGATCTGACCCAACTCGGCCGCCAAACGCCGGGCTTCGACAGCCCGGAAACGGCGCGGCTGGAGCGTGTCCCCAATCCCCATCCTGACACCCTCTATCTCGCCCGGTTCACCGCGCCGGAGTTCACCTCGCTTTGCCCCGTGACGGGCCAGCCCGACTTTGCTCAGCTCGTGATCGACTATGCGCCGCAGGACTGGCTGATCGAGTCCAAGTCATTGAAGCTCTACCTCGGCGCGTTCCGCAATCATGGCGCCTTTCACGAAGATTGCACGGTGGCCATCGGCAAAAAGATTGTCGAGCTCGCCGCGCCGCGGTGGCTCAGGATCGGCGGCTACTGGTATCCCCGCGGCGGCATTCCGATCGATATCTTCTACCAGACCGGCCCGATCCCCGATGGGCTGTGGGCGCCGGACCAGGGCGTGGCGCCCTATCGGGGCCGTGGCTAAAGGCGAACGATGGGCGGCGGGGGCAGCGAAAGCTTCGTCATCGAACTCTCCGCCGTCATCGTGGCGGTGACGGGGGAGACGCCCCGCGTCTTGACCGTGCGCGACGGCCAGGCGGCGCCGTCAGGCCCCTTTGAATCGAGCCACCGCACGCTGGAGCTGGGCCTGCGGGATTGGGTGGAGGCGCGCACCCACCATCCGCTGGGTTATATCGAACAGCTCTACACCTTCGCCGACCGCAACCGCGCCATCGGCGACGAGCGCCGCAGCATCGCGCTGAGCTACCTGGCCCTCACCCGCGAAGCGCCGCCCCGCGACGCCGCCGACGCCCATTGGCGCGATTGGTACGACTACTTTCCCTGGGAGGACCAACGCCGCTCGCGAGCCATGGTCGACGACGACATCGCGCCGCGCCTGATCGATTGGGCGGATGCGGGCCGCGACGCCGAGATGCGCCGGGCGCGCCGACAACGGTCGGCGCTCGCCTTCGGCCTCGACGGCCAAGAGTGGAACGAGGAATGGGCGCTCCAGCGCTACGAACTGCTCTACGAGGCCGGCTTGACGCCTGAAAGCCTGCGCGATCGCGGCCTCGATCCCACCGGGTCCCTGCCTCGCTCGGGCCGAATGATGATCCACGACCATCGTCGCATCCTGGCGACCGGCCTTTCGCGCCTACGCGCCAAGATCAAATATCGCCCGGTCGTGTTCGAGCTGATGCCGCCGACCTTCACCCTGCTTCAGCTCCAGCGCGCCGTGGAGGCCTTGGCGGGGCGCCGTCTGCATAAGCAGAACTTTCGCCGCCTGGTCGAAAGCCAGGGCCTCGTTGAGGAAACCGGCGAAATGCTCACCGAAACTGGGGGGCGGCCCGCCCGGCTGGTGCGGTTCCGCCGCGACGTGATCGCCCAGCGCGCCGTGGCGGGGACCAGGCTGGCGCTGTCGCGGTCGGGTTAAGACCCTCACGCCTTGCAGTTCACTCTATGACCGCTCTCCGCCTGCGCCCGCGCGGTCGGCGGCCGGAAGACCGCGAAGTAGCCCAGCCCTCCATCCAACGGCGCCATTTGAACGAGCCGGTATCCGGCCGCAGCGAGCTCGCAAACCAGGAGCTTGGGCGGCGTGCCGTGGGCCAGGGTTGGGCGGTCCAGCTCCTCGATACCAAGGCGCCCGCCCGGCTTGAACGCCGGCGCCAGCGCGGCCAGGAGCGCCATGGGCTGTTGAATCTCGTGATACATGTGGACCATGATCGCGGCGTCGATGGCGTGGGATGGAAGCTTCGGATCCCCGGCCGTACCTAAGACAACTGCGACGTTCTTTAGCCCACCCGCCGCAACAGACGCACGCAGGTCGGTCAAATATTGCGGTGTCACATCCTCGGCCAAAACGCGGCCTTGAGGCCCCACCAATTTGGCCAGCCTCAGGGTGTCATAACCACTGCCAGAGCCGATATCGGCCACCGTCATACCGGGGCGTAAGGCCAGGCGTGCGGCGATCTGCTCGACCTCATGGGCCGCGTCGCGGCGCTCCGGATTGCTCCAGATCGGGCTGACGATGCTGGCGACCGGTCGCGCGACCTCTGCGGACGCTGGCGGCGCTGCAAACATTGCGGCGGCGGCAAGGGCGGCGATCATCAGGCGATCCTCCGGGACAGGGGAACTTTGACACACTCTCCCAGGTTATCGCCGCAAAACACCAGGAGAAAATGGTGAGCGGGATAGCGGGCGACCTTTCACGGCGGGCCTTGGGCTTCGGCGCGGTTGGGCTGGCGGCGTTTGCGGCCATGAGCGACGCGGTCGCCCAGACCATGGCGGTCGGCGGGACCTGGTTCGATATGGTCAAGGCCCATCATATGCTGATCGCCCAAAACCTGGATCAGATCCTGGCCACGCGCGACGATCAGGTCGCCGAGCGGATGCGGCTGCAAAAGCATCTCGGCTATCTGCTGACGGCCCATTCCGTAGCGGAAGAGAACGTTCTCTATCCTGCCGTCGCCCGGATGGGCATGACCGGAGAGTCGGATCACCTTTACATGGAGCAGGCACAGGCCAAGGTGGTGAACGCCGATCTCGGCATGTCGCCGGCCGGAACATCGGCTTGGCGCGACCATGTGAGCGCCTTGAAGACGGCCATCCTGCATCACGCCAAGGTCGAAGAAGAAGCCGACATCTTCCCCCGCCTGATGCAGTCAGCCGGTCCGGAGTTAAACGCCAAGCTGACCCAGGGCTATCAGCAGCAGTTCGCGAGTGTGAGCCCGGTTTGAGTTCATAGGCGCCAAAATAGTTCGAGGCCGCTTCCTTCCGCCTCCCCCGGACTTGTTCCGGGGGTCCATGGCGCGACGTTTAAGCCTCTGAATGGCTGTCAGAATCCGCTTGGATGGGGTGAAGCTGTTAGCCCCGGCCCCGTTAAATCTTAAAGCCGTTAGGCAGCCGCCGCGTCGCGCCATGGATGCCCGGAACACGTCCGGAGAAGACGGACTAATAACAGGGCTACTTCGCAAACAGCGACCCAAGGTCGGCGAAGGCTTTCAGTTCGATGGCGTTGCCGCTGGGGTCGAGGAAGAACATGGTGGCCTGCTCGCCGGGCTCGCCTTTGAACCGCACATAGGGCGCGATGACGAAGTCGATGCCGGCGGCGGTGAGCTGGTCAGCCAACGCCCGCCACCGATCCATATCCAGCACCACGCCGAAATGGCGAATCGGCACCTTTTGACCGTCAACCGCGTTGGTCTGCGCCGCGCCCAACTCATCAGCCGACAGGTGCGCGACGATCTGATGGCCGAAGAAATCGAAATCGACCCAGTCGTCGGCGCTGCGCCCCTCGGAACAGCCCAAAAGGCCGCCGTAGAACTGTCGCGCGAGCGCCAGATCGTGAACCGGAAAGGCCAGGTGGAAGGGGGGCGGCGGGGGGTAGGTCATCGGCAGGTCTCACGTGGTCGAGCCCCCACCCTACCCCCTCCGTCCCGCAACGACAAAACGAACGCCGCACCCCTTGTCTTATGCTCATCTCAAGCATAACTCAGCCGCAGAGGCGTCCGAAGCGCCCGTTTCGTAAGCCCGATATGCTCAACTTGAGCATAAAGGAGAGTGTCATGGCCTCGTCGTTCAGCGTCCAACGCGCTTCCGCGTCCCCGTCCCGGCTGACGGCCGCCGCCGCGCTTTATGAGCGGGTCAAGGGCGACATTCCCCCAATCGAATGGGCCAGTTTCGCCGACGACGCCGAAGCGATTGAGCGGTTGAAGGTGGAGCGCGGCGCGATCGTCTTGGCGCACAACTATCAAACGCCGGAAATCTTCCATGGCGTGGCCGACATCGTCGGCGACAGCCTGGCCCTGGCGCGGGAAGCCGCCAAGACCGACGCCGAGGTCATCGTGCTGGCC
>Ga0116231_10000065_pt1 | contig 112222 bp, 65 predicted proteins | sample S1TSphgellanicum_2_FD_89695 | JGI IMG/M metagenome (GOLD analysis project Ga0116231, IMG submission 89695) | Host-associated microbial communities from peat moss isolated from Minnesota, USA - S1T2_Fd - Sphagnum magellanicum MG | ecosystem: Host-associated > Plants > Peat moss > Unclassified...
ATGATTACCATGATGGAGACTGATTACCCACTCAACAATCAATACTTACACCTACTTCATCCACAATCCAGATGGATGAGTTGTAAGAGTTGTACATTGTATTGGAAGCCCAGAAACCTCTTTTTTGGCCTTGCCTACCAAGGCAAGGATATTGTGTTTAGATTCATTATAGAGTATAGTAGCTTAATGGATTTTGGCCCCTAGGTAATAGGCCTTATTTTATATGAGGATTTTTGAAAAATGATAGTTTGGCGTGTTTTGAAACTTGAGATTAATTATAGAGTTACAATATCTTGAAGGATTTTGGTTTCTTTTAGAGGATGTTTTGAAGATTTTTTTTTGTATGGTGAAATATTTGAGTTTCCATAATTCTTCTTTTGCCTTAAGATACTTTTTAATGTAAATGGCAAGGCAATAGCATTGTTCATTAAGTACCCACCCTAGTATTTGGTGCACTAGCCTACTACAATCACATCAACCATAATAAAGTTACTAGGGTATTGGGGTACCCAAGACTAATAAAGATGAGGCAAAGTACTTTTTCCACAATCCTTGAATTTAACTGGACAACAAAAAGTGCAAGAAGGAAGGCATGTAAGACTAGGTAACTAACTCTCTTACATGTGGCAATCTTCATTGGTGATGATTGTTATATGTACCATATATATTTTGAGGTGTGTGAAATTTCCCATCTAATAAAGTGGACACACTAGATCTCATACGGGTTATGTGAAAGGGGTTGTTGAAATACTCTTAGTATATAGGTGACCAACTAAGATAAATTTTGCTTGAAAAAAACCCATGGAGCCAAATGGCCCCCAAAATTATTCAAGTGCGGAGGCCTATTTTGCCATAGGAAAAAGCCCTATTCTGTCGTACTGCTTAGACCATCAAAGTCTTGGTTTTGTTGAAGCATAGTAGTAAGCATTCAAAATTTTCAATCTCATGTGTTTGCACGTGACACTCAATGCAGTTTTTCTTAGCTTGTAGATAGTGGGTTGTAGTACATATTCAATTGCAACTAGAGAAAGAACAGATTGGCTAGAAAGAACCAGTGTTGGTTGGCCATTTCATTTTTGTTAATAATCTTCAGCTCCAATTTCGTTTTAAAAGAAAAAAGAAGGAATGAAGAACCTTTGGGTCTGGTCTTTTGAAAATTTTCAGAATCCAGGAACTTCCAGCTCCCCAGGTTTCAAAAACCTTTTTTAAAAAACCAACTGTTTTCATGAAAAAATTAGCAAGAAAAACTGACAGTTTTACAGAAAGTTATTTGATCAGTTTTTAGTTTTTTGGGAACCATGGTTGTATATAAAAAACCAGGTCTATTTTATTTGTAGAACTGTCAAGATATGTTACAAAACCTCCGGTATTAGGTGCCCATTCTAATAACCACCTAACACTGGAGAGAACTGGCTGTTGTAAAATCCACAGCCAGCCCAACACTGGGGAGACTGTAGCCAGTGTTGGGGAGTCTAGCTACTAGCCAGTGCTGGGTGGTTGTGGATTTTGGAACATTGTTGCATTCATGAAGGAAGAAGGCAACAACAGAATGGGCTTCAAATGGACGGGGCATAGATTTCAGCAACTATGAACCGAGGCCAAGTTCTTTTCCCAAGTGAAGGTCAATTTAAATGTTCATTTTACACCATTTAATTATTTGCAACATTCTTGCATACAAATCATTGCTCTTCTTATATAAACCCCCTCCAGGGTCTTATTCTTTTGGACATGGAGGATTTGATTATCATGAGGCAGTGTAAAATTGCCCTTGTTGATTAGAAGTACACGACACACCTTAAATGATGGAGGACAGAGGTAAAAATATGTAAGGATACTTATACTTTTAAACTTTCATGTCACCAAATTTTCTTCTAGTTCATTGCCACTTTGGCTACATCAAAAAATTCAAAAACAAAACAAAACACTGGAAGGAACCTCCAATGGATGGTGTGTTGCATTTATAACTAATAAAAGGATATCAGCTCTTTCCTAAAAAGTTCTTTTTATAGATTTTCTACCTCCAATGATTATGACTTGGATACAAAATTGATTACATGTGTGGTTTAGTTAATCAACAAATTCCTGATCATCACTAAAAGGGTTTTTTTAGTTAATTGTGAGAACAATATACTAGTGTGCCATTTTCTGCCAGTTGAGAAACAAGTTTGAAGATTTAATTAAATTACATGGGGTGAAAATTCTAGAGAATTGGACAGATGTTTTTTTTTGGGGTCTAATTTTATTGCTCACAATAAGGGTCTCTTTCCATTAGCCTGCTATGATAATAGTTACATGTAATGATCATTTGGTCATGCTTGACTAGTAGAGTTATGAGGTGACCATGCACACAACTAGTTGGAACAAACTTAATGGAGTGCTTGTATAAGGATAGGATTTGTGAAAGCCACAGGCTAATGGAAAGATGTCTTAAACTTGCCATGATCACAAATTCGACCCCAACAACTTTCCTTAAAATTTGTGGCAAACCAAATCTTGGTCCCAACAGGGTTGTGAGGTGGCTATGAGCACATGTGGTTCGGACAAATTGCTATTTGGTTAATTCTTGTACAAATGTTGCAATTGTAAGAGTTGAGAGTCAAATTGTGAATCATCATGAAATGCCTATTTTTTTTCATGGTAACATTCTTTTTTGAAAAATCTAAAAGGTTTCCTAGCATATGAAATGTTAATATCAAGTGCCTAAAATTCATTAGCTAAAAAAATTCAACCCAATTGCAACTCTCCAATGGAAAGCACTTATCCATGCAACAGCACATTTCAATGACTTCCTGTTCGGGTGTTGTTAGCATACAATGTGTAATTGTCATCACAACCACCTAATGGAAACAGACCTTAAGTAACTAAGAGTCGCAGCACAAGACTGCATGGAATTAATTTGTGATGTGAGAATAACCAGTCCTTGAATATGAATATTGATCTTCTTTAAACCAAAATTAGGGATTTGATTATGTCTATGAGTTTTTGTTTCAATTTTTATTATATTTCTGATCAGCCACGCTACACTAATTGATGTATAATTACCATCTAATTAATCTCCAGTTCGGGATGAACTTCAACTGAGTTAGTCTCTGGTTTCACCTTGGTAACCCATTCTGTAAGAAGTCAGTCCTATATATATGGGTTTAAACATAGGTGTAGACTTAAACCAACCCACTACCCACCTCCCTACTAACAACCGGAAAGCTACTAACAATCTGCTAATCTATAGACAATAGACAACTGGGTCGACCTTAATTTGAACTTAAGGCCCTTGCAGCTTTTCAAACATGAGCCGGATCGCAACGTATGAGTATTATATATGAGTGTTATAACTATGGATCTCAAAGTATGAATATGTTTGATTTGTCATCAGAAACTTTTTCAGAGAAGTAAGAATAGGAGAGCACTCATCTTAAGGTGGGCTGTGGGCTTCCTACTTAGATGCTTTCAGCAATTATACATAAGATGGAGATCTAGATTTGCTAAAATTAATGGAATTACAGCAATTAACGATAGATCTAGGATCTCCTAGATATATGACTGAGCTTCAACGCTTAAGTGAAATATTATTACTCATATGGAATATTAACGTCCTCAAAAATGCAACAAAGGTTTACTAGCTGGCTACTAATTTAGACATAATTAGTATTAAAACTACTTATAAATATTACCCAGTTTTTCATTACGAAGCTGGACACGCCGAAGCTTGGAGGGGTACTTCTGAAGCTGATGTGGGACCTGCTGTACGAATCCTGCAGCTACGTAGGACATTCAGGATGTCACGTCCCAACAAAAATTATTAAATTAAGCCAGATCGAATCGTAGATGGTAGACATGAGGTAGACAGCAGAGTGAATAACTTATTAAGTATATGTGGCGAATTGATCACGGAATTGGAGGCTTAGGTCAATAGGAAAGCTACCCGGTAACGTCCTACAGTACTACCTTCGTTTGCTATTCGCACCAAAACTTATTGCTCAACAGCTAGCTACTGTCGACTAAGGGTCTCTTTCCATTAGGCTGCTGTGATCACAGTTACACATAGTGTGCTGGGATCATAGCAACCTAATGGAAAGTCACTGACATAAGGCCTTCATTCTTGCTGCAGGTACAAGAGTTGCAAGTGGGTTGAAAATATGTAATTAATCATGTTAGGAACTTTGAGAACACATGTTCTCGTGAAGAAAGGATAGATGTCACTGACTGAGTCACAGTTTAGAGTCACAGCTCTCATAGCTAGTGCAATGGATCAATGCTTGATCGATAGAGTTGTGAGGTGATTGTGAGCACAGGTAGTTGAAAAAAGTTAATGGAGTGCAGCTAGCTCACCATGCTCGTTTCGCTCTAATTAGATGCATTACCAAAAGCAAGGAGTCGTGAGGCGATATTAGTACCAGAAACCAACCAAGTGAAGAACTGGACTTCAGACGAACCATGGTTGCCTGCAGCGAAGCTGCAGAGTTTGATGCATATGTGTTTCGCTTGTCGTACGTGTAGCTTAAAGCAGAGCACGCTGAGGGGAATGAAGCCTGGTCCGGAGCCTGAGGCAGCATCATATAGGGAAAAGAGTGTTGGCATCCCAGTTTATAACTAGGCATCATATGCACACTTCAAACCCTTCTTCGTTGCAGGCAAGGCCGGCAAAGACGATTCTGATGCATAACCCAGCCTCGGGCCACGCGGCATTCCTCACAGCAGAGCTTCGCAACATTGCGGAGGATAAAAACCAAACCAAAACAACACAAAAGACAGACAGTAAAGACCCATCGAAAATGCATCAATGGTAAACTCACTTCTGCTGCTGCAGCCTGCAGAATTCCTGAACAGAATTATTAATAGTAGGAACATGAGCACATCCCCAACCCAATTAGTCCAGCTGGAGAAGTTAAGCAGCAGCCATTGTAGCTAATACTCAGCTCGACAATAAAAGGGAAAAAAAAAAAACCACGCGTGAGGAGCATCAACCAATTTACCAATAAGTACTCGCAGTTCATGCAACTCTCAGTAATAGTAATATTACTACTACACATCCAATATCCTCACCACAACTACAATTTCGCTGAGAAGATAATACAACCGACCAACAACATGATGATCTTGCAACCACAATAAAAACAACAACAACAACAACAACAACAAGCCACCAGCAGCTTCAGCATCCATACAAAAACACATCGGCAAGAATCTAATCTACTTACAACTAGTCATTGCTGCAGGGATGCAAGACTCTACAAATATAATATATATATACATGATGTCAAGAAGTGCTAGCTGCTTGAGGTTTAAGCTGTACTTTTGAACAGCAAAGCTCTAGGCAGCAGCAAACGGTTCAGCTGCAAGAAGAAGAGATGAGAAGCTGGAGATCAACAACTTGAAGAGGGGAGACTTACAGGACATACCCAAGAGGAAAAGGCATGAGAATGGGACGGTAGTGTAAGATAACAGTAGGGGAATGGTATTCTTTATACCAGCTCCTCCTCGACTGTTGAGTACAGTTGCAAACTAGACACCCTAGTGCTTTTCTTTTGTGGTGAATTTTTTTTCAGAAAGTGAAAACAAAAATGAAAAATGTGTGGATTTTAGGGGTTTTTTTTCAACTTTTTTGAAATAAAAGTAATTAAATTAGCCATGTCTAGACCTAGGCACTTCCCAGATGGCCACTTGAAGCAGCACGTTTGTAAAAATGCTACAGCCCACTTAGGACAGTTGCCACTTAACGCTAATTAATGCTGAGGATACTCACCAGTCAACCTACTTGAGGAATTTGGGGGGGAAAAAAAAAAAAAAAGCACCTGCTACACACCCATTTATGAGGAAAAAAACAATTCAATTTTGTCAAGTAGGCGGATTGGCTATCATCAACAAGAGGAATGAACCAAATTTGGCTAGAGCTTGTCAGGCAGCAAAGTAAATTTTTTTTAGAATCTCACTTGGTTCTGGCAACCTCCATGAACTCATTATCTAGACTTTTTATGGGTCTTTCTTTAGTGATCTTTTTCTTGCAGGAGTTGCTTATTAGCTTTGGATTTTTTTTTCCTTTAGTGATCTTTTCTTGGGTTTTTCTTACTTTGCAAGTTTTGGAAATAAGTAGGTAGCTCACTAGTCTCTTTAACGTTTGGAATCATGACTTGGGGTGGGGCGAGGAGAGGGGACAACAACACACACATTAGTTATTAAATAGGTGCACAGTTCCCTAGAAACAAACAGGCAGTGCACACACAATTTTCCTTCTGGTGCTCTTTCCACATGCAAGATCCATAAAGATTATTTAGTGTGATCACAACCCTGCAGACATATATTCCGCATAAAATTAGCTAGTATCTCAGGACTTGGGTAGCAAACGTATGGTGCCCTATGAGCAGCCCAAACTAAGTAGCAATATTTTAACAATTCTTTTGAAAAATCGTCAGATTTCTCTATTGAGTTCTAGCATGTAGCCAAAAATGTGAAGGGTTCTTAAAATCTTTTATTTCATACCTGGTTCATGATCAAATTTTGGCTAAATTTTCTTGTGGATGATTGCCAGTTTGGCTAAATCAACCATGTGATTTTGCAGGCTAGTTCAAATAATTGTAGCTGTTTAATATCACACTCATTTTGTTTTCAAACAACTAGAAACCAAACTGAAGTCTTATATGGAAGATCCCACAATGTGGAACTACCGATCCAAAGCTGCAATATAATATATCCTGTTAAGTTAAATCACTAAAATATTGGAGAACTAACTTCATGACATAATATCTATTTTACGTACTGTTTCAGGTTTTTCGTTTCATGTGGATATTAGTTTTGTCGGAACATCATTGTTGTTACGAGTTTAGGACCGATGGGAAAGAAAGACAGAGATATCCACACAACTGGACCTTTATTATTCGGCAAGTGGAACCTTCTTTTTTCGTGCAATAATTTATGGCCATCACTATTGCAATGTCTGATGCATGCCAGTCTCATGTTAACTTGCCACAGAAACCCCTGCTGTTCATGCATTGGTGAGTGAGCAAAAAGCATGGAGGGCTCCATGGGGACAGCCCTACAACCCTATTAACTCCTATAATTGATTTTCTGAAAATTGGGTGCATCACTTGCTAACCTCCTTCGTGTCAAGCATCAAACCCTAAACCCAAACCCACACCTCACTTCATTTTCTGCACACACACAAAAAAAAAATAGTGACAAGAATTATTACCATATTTGAATAGCAGGTTTGTCAGGTCTCTATCAAATAATTATTTAATTTTGAAGATTTCATTACAACAAATAGAATCTTCCCAAATATTTCAAAAGATGCTTCGTTTTCCTTCACAAACATTTTTTTTCCTTGAAAAAATATTTTTGGAAAATTACTGCATGTCTATGAATAATATTTGTTTTGTCAAAACTCATATTCAACTCTGCAGAGTTCATACAATTTTATTTGCATGGTGGGACCCAGGTTTAAACCCTAAACCCACCAATATGCAGCACAGATCACCCAGCCTTGTGACTAGCAAATCACCATTGTTGATTTGATTCAACCCACTCACTGAGAACAAAGAATCACTGGGAAGTAAATTAGGATCATCTAAGCAGCCATATACATTGCTGCAAAGCCCATGATGTGGGCTCTTTTGGATCCAGAAAAATTAATCCTTGGGAGTGAATGAATTTCTTTGTTTTGAGCAAAGAGGGACAGCCTGATACATGAATTACAAACCAAAGAATCTTAAACAATATCCTTACAGAATCAATTCACAAATAAAATGAGTAATTGATTCTAAAGTTCTAAGTTCCAGAGTTTTCTTCAAGGGGGGTGAGTGGGCAGGGAGGCAAGTTTTCACCAATTTGGCAACAAGGAAAAGAATCCGGTGTGACTCACACAAAGGATTTTAATGAACAGAATGTACCAAAGTTGCCAAAATATAGCAGGACTCTGGTTGAAGCTCAATTTGACCAATTCCTCTTGTGGATGATTGCCAATGTGGTGGCTACATCACAAAATTGAAAAAAATGAATAAATAAATAAAATCCACCTGAGTTCTAACCTGTGTAAACCTCCTTCAAAATTCAGTTCTTTCCCTTGTGTTCTTCTTTTCCCAGTCAAGCAAATAAACAGTGAAGTACAAATCTGGCCAAAATTAGAGGCCCCCTTGGTTGTAAGTAAATTCATAATGTTGGAATTTAAGACACATTTGAAAGAGTTGCATTAATGAGTAACACTCTCTGCAGATGGATGTGAAACAAAGCTAGGATCCACCTTGGTAACAACAACTTATCATTCCACAGACAACCACAATTAAGTTAAACAAATAAGAGGTCAATTGAACAACTTCATCTCTAGACAGACTATGACAGTTAGTTGGGGGGGAGTCTGGACTCCAGATACTTCAGTGTATCAAAGACAGAGCCAAGTTTAAACACCAATTGAAGGCTACAAATTGGGTCAAAAGTTGGAACAGAGATCATGCATGGGTAATTTCACAATCCCAATTTTCCTTATTACTGGATTGATGATGGCACATAGTATGTGAGGAATGACCAAAATGCATGAAGAAGAACAACAATGTATAACATATTGTAGTACCTTTACCATTCCAGCAGTAATTAAATTATTTACAATAAATTTCAATTTTTCTCAAAATCAGCTGCTCACAATTGCCAAAAGTTTTAGATATTTGTTTGACATTACTATTGACTGCCTACACTAAAGCTTGGTGGTGTGTTGTGGTTAAGTAGTGCAAAATTACTTGACATTTCTTTTCCCACCTCAAATGTAAGAATCTCAGGATACTTTTATTTGTATTACCCAAGCGAAAACAAAAACAAGAAATTTGGATCAAAGCTTCTTGAGAGGATTTCCTGACACCATAGCTCTAGATACAATTAGTGGCTTTTTCGAACTTTGATCAAATCATATCGTAACTCACTATTTGGTCTACCTGAACATCAACCCTTGTTTGTAATGAGGCTATTCTTCTAAGTACCTCTTCTAATGAAAAGGGGTCAGAGTGAACCAGCACCCACCAGTGCACCAGTTGAATGTTCTGTCCATAGGATGGGCTGCATTTTTTCATCTGGTTCCTGACCCTATGTTAACCCAACGTCGTACCACAGTCAACCTTTTTGGGCTGCTGACCTCTGACCCTTTTTTTATTTTTTGGGTGTTTTCTTTTCAACCCTGACCATACTACCCTCCAACCTAATCACCCTAGTTCCTTAGCTACCCTACTGACCTACCTACATTATTGACCTAAATCTTGACTCTACTAACCAACCCCTTACCTACCTACCTTCTATTTTTTCATGGCTAAACCTATATCTTTTGGCACAACTTCTAACTCTTTTTAGCTGAACCTACATTTCTTGACTAAACTTTTTCTTTTTGGCATAACTTTTAACCTCCTTTTGGCTAAGCTTATGTTTCTTGGCTAAAATTTTTCCTTTTGGCACAACATTTAATTGTTGTTGATTAAACCTATATCTCTTGGTTGAACCTTTTTTTTTTGGCACAACTTCTAAATTTTTTTTGGTTAATCCTCCATCTCTTCATAGCTAAACATTTACATGTTGACAAAAGCTCTATATTTTTCTAGCTAAATATCTATCTCTTAGCAAAACCTTTATTTTTCAACAAAACCTATATTTTCTTTTAGCTAAACTTCTACCTTTTGGAAAAAGTTCTAACATTTTTTAATTAAACCTATATCTCTTAACAAAACTTCCATTTTTTCATGGCTAAACCATTACACATTGCAATGGCAAAAAATCTATTTATTCTTGATTAAACTTTTACCTCTTAGCAAAACCTTAATCTTTTCTTCTCTAAATTTTTGCCTTTCAACAAATTTTTTTTATTTTCTTGTTTAAACTTCTACCAGTTGAAAAACTTTGAACTCTTTGAGGTTAAACCTCTATTTCTTGGCAAAACCCTTATTTTTTTTGGGCTAAACTTTTACCTCTTAATAAAACCTTTATCTCTTCTTGGTTAAACCTCTACAAATTGGAATAACTTTTAATTCTTCATAATTAAACCTATACCTTTTGGCAAAACTTCCATCTCTTCATGGCTAAACCTATGTCTATTGGCAAAAGCTTTATCTTTCCTTGGTTAAATTTTTATCTTTTTAAAAAAAAATAATATTTTCTTGAATCAACTTAAAGACTACTTTTTCAACAAAATCTTTTAACAAAAATTTTGGCTACCCTATTGACCTAACCATCTTATTGACATAATTACATTATTTACCTAACTTGTTTTTTATTTGTGTACATACCTACTTACTTAACCACCAACCTACCTACATACTTATTTACTTACCTACCCACCCCCGCTCACCTACCTACCTATCATTTATACAATGTTAATGTATGCCAATATATGATATACAAAATATGAAAATATTGCACTAAATTAACTAACAACCATTTTAATCATATTTGACCCTTGATGTTAATAAATGGTAACCCTAAATGTGAGTATTGTAAATTTGATCAACTTTTGTAACCCACACATAAGTATTGCATATTTTGGTAGTTACTATTAAAAGTTAAAATAGTTGAAAATCCAATCACAAAATATAATACCCACATATGAAAACCATGTCATTTTAAATACAATACACCTCTATAATTATTACATTTAAAAAAAATCAAAATGCAAACATTTTTCTTCTTATTTTGGGTTTTTAAAATTATTTTTATATGTCTTTTTTTTCTTCTAAATTATTTTTAAAAATTCTTTTACCTTTTCTTGTTTAAAATTTTTTTTCTTTTATTTATCACAATTTATTTATTTCTTCTAATCTTTTTTTTTTTATCATCATCATTTTTTTCATTTTATGCCCAACATTTGGGTATTGCACAAACCATCCAAATAAACTATTCGACATTTTATGCCTCAAATGTGGGTAGTGCAAAATCATTATAACAAAATTAATGTTTATTTTGTGACCCTTATGCAAGTATTTCACATTGAACTTTGTTTTTAAAGTTCTTTTAATGCAGTAATGCAACATTGCAATATGTTTCAAACTTGTATTTTTAGGGAAAATTTCAATAAAATATTAATTCAATACTCACATGCAAAGCATGTAAACATTATACAAATGTGAGGTTACAATTGCAATAAGACAAAACTTGGATGCATTGATGCAAATATCACATTTAGCAAAACTTTTTCAAATATCCAAAAAATGGAAAACATGAACTCCTTGCCATTGTTTATGCCAAGGTAACCTAAGTAAGATATGCATGCTATGTTTTAACTTCAAGAAACACCTTTTAAAACCTATTTTCGTTAGTTACCATGTCATGTGTTCATCAATAAATTCTTGTTATAACCACTTTAATAACAATTGATAAGTGTAAAGTTGATAGTGATATAATTAGTGTTGAATGGCATTGGTTACAAATTGGTATTTTATTACATCAAACACATGATACACATTAATATGCAAATTTGAAAAATATAAACCAAACCCCAAAAAATTGCATGGGTATGAACATATAGAATCTACTTGATTTTTTTTTTAATTAGAAAAAATAATTGAAAATAAGAAATAAAAGAATTATAAAAATAAACTTCATCTTTTGGAATTTTGAAGACCAAAAAGAATGGGAAAATAGGGGGAAAACAAAAGAAATATTTAGGACAAACATAATAAAAGAAAAAAAATCTTCAAGTAATTACAAAACAGAAAAAATGAAAAACTAGGGCAAAAAACCCTTAAAATCTTCTTATTATTAAAGAAACCAAAAAAAGGAAAAAAACACGATGAAAAGGAAACAAAAACTAGAATTTTTCTTCTTGAATTAACAATAACAAGAAAAAAAAATCTTCAAAAAAAACAGAAACAAAACAAAAAAAAAACTTCTTATTCTAGAATTTTAAAAGTAGAAAAAACTAGAAAAACAAGAATGAAACAAAAACAATCTTTGTCTTCTTTTCTTTTTTTCTTTTCATCTTCTTTAGTTTTTAATTTTCATTTCCTTTTCTTTTATTATTTAATCTTACTTTTTGTTTTTTGCTTCTACTTTCAAACCAAAACAAAAAAAAAAACAAGAAAAAGGATAAACGCATACCTTGTGTGATGTGTATAACTAATGATGATGCAACAAGAAATGGTAGCAAGCACAACAATGTGATGAAAAAAAAAGAAAATGCTTGAAGAAGGAGAAGGGAAACAAAAAAAGAAGGAAATGATGAAGAAGTTCTAACAATATAAGAAAACAAAGAAACAAAAAGATGGAAAAAACAAAACAAACTAAAGTAGCAATGAAAATAAAAGAAAAAAATGATAAGAAGAAAAATCTATAGCACAAAATAATAATAATAATAACAATAGCAGTAAAAAGAAAAGAAAAAAAATGATGAGAAAAAAGTTAGAACAACTATGGAAGAGAAGAGAAAAAGTTGATGGTGGAAGAGAAGAAGAAAGAAAGAACAAAAGAGGAGGGAAAAGAAGGGGAGAATTTTTTGAAATCTCAGCAAAGGATGGGCTAGTGAAAAGAAAAAAAAAACCCCCACCTCAATGTTTGATTTGGTTTAGGTTAAATGGTTTGGGTTCATCCCAAAACGGCCAAAACAGTCTCATCCACAACTGGTGCATTGGTGGGTGCTGGTTCACTCAAGCCATGAAAAGGCACTTAGTTGTACCTACTTTATGGCAGGTGTCCTAGTTCCTTCTGCTTCAGTCAAATTCTTATGTGATTGCACTAAATGTGTAATTTGCAATGGTTTGAGAAAAATGCTTAAAGTGCTATCACAAAAGTACTTCAAGGCCACAACAGTTCACCTTTCTCTTTGCTTTCTTATCAACATACAGAATATGGTTGTTGCTTTCTGGAGAAATTTTAAGTTCCAGAGCTCCTTGTTGTTAGGGTTTAGGATGCAAGTCATCTGCTGTGTTAGGTTGGGAGTTTTTTTGTTTTGATGTCTCTTCTTTCAGGGTGTCCCATGTTCATCCATTCCTCATGGTCCAATGGTGGCTGTTTGTTCACTCTGAACTCGGGGTTTTTTTTTTCTTCAATTTTATGGACAAACATCCACAAAGATCTTATCCAAATTTGACTACAGATCAGAGAGTTAAGTAAATAATGTTATGAAACCTGGCTATGTCCCAACAACAAGCTAAGAACTAATGTCTAAAATATGGTGATTTGAGAAAAAAAACTCCCCCAAAAATCTGGCAACTATTTAAGAATGAAAATGGAATCTTGCAACAAGAAATGTGCTCTATGTTGTAATGTATAGGTACGAAATTTTGCACTAAAAAATATGGTAGCTCCGGCTCTTCACACTCAGGTTATCATTGTGCACTAGATGTTAAAATATGTGCATGTTAAACTGCTACTGTAGTAGTAGCTTGGTAGTTGTCAAAACAAAAGACACACGATTTCCTGAGGTTTAATTTTTCTGGACTCAAAATGTTTTATGTACATGCAAAACTGCAGAGGATCCTTAAAGGTCAACTTTTGTTCTTTGATGGGAGTATTGTATATACATGCTGCTCACTAGAGTGGGGCCTTCAGGAATTCATAAAGGTGGTGAGAGATACAGTATGCCAAAAATCACTGAATGAATTTAGTATGGATAAACAAGAGTGAAACTGAAAAATGTAATAGCAGGGCTCTGCATTTCACGCTGTATTATGTCCAAGGAAATTTCAAAGACTCATGGAAACCCACAAAAGATGCAGAAAAATGCAATCACACTGCCAGAAATCACTCAATTTGCTCCTATTAAAAATACATGTGCAGCACACGTTCCAGGACACCAACAATGCCCCGTGGTTGTCTAGAATGGAACATGTAGAGACTAGAAACCTGTGAAGCTGTAAAAGAGCCAGCTGATCTGAACAACAGCCCAACCCCAGCTGTCTATGGTGCCAGAGAATTTCTGATGCACAAACTGAGGACTTGTATGGATCTATCTAGTAGGACTAGATTTTCTCATACAGTCCTACATGATACTGATGACTCCAATGGAGACACGGGAATTTGATCTCGGCCGTCCATGGGCAATCGAAACTTAGGTAAAGAAAAGTCTTATAAGTAGGCTGCTGCTGTATAATGCAGTGTACAGCTGCTACCTAGTTATAAGGAACATGGCTTGAACAAGATTGTATATAATAGTTTAGTATAAGTTAGTGCAAGAGAAGCTGCTGTCTATCCTCAAATTTCAGAGATGCTGCCGAATTGTCCAAGCTGCCACCACAGACTTGCCGGCTGGAAAATTTCAGTTGGAATTTGTGAACAAAAGAAGCAGTCAGAAATAGTGTATCCTACATAGAGTCTACTTACAAGAGTTAAGTAGGCCTTTCCTGTTGTATATAGCTTGACATGACTATCCAGCATATTAGTAATTTACAAACCAGAGGGAACCAACAACCATGTCAAAACAATCCGCATTTTGCAGCAGTGCAAACTGAGGATGCCTTATACTGGGTAATGGGCTGTCAAGTGTGAGTGGGCATTTTGAGAATGCCCGCCTCTGCAGGGATTTTGCATTTTGAAATGCACATGTTACTTTTACATTTTACCCTTGGAAGGTACCAGATTGAAACCCGCCAGGTATTACAATGAATTTCTTTGAAAAAGTAAACATCAGTTGCATTTTATGCTGTCCAACCTTACACTCCACCATTGTCCATTGGGAGCCCATTGAGACTCAGTTGTAGATGAACCCCAACTGAGTTGACCTTGGTGATTTCTCCTTTAAAAGATAGGTCCAGTAGGTAGGAAGGTAACTAGGTCTGGTAGGTCTGTAGTAGGTAAGTAGGTGCACAGAAATGCTTAATTTGTTGGTAAGGGCTGGTGGGTTGTTAGTAGGTAGGAAGTGAAAAGCAGCGTTTGAGTGGGTATTTGGTTTGGAGGGTTAGAATCACCAATTCCGGTTGGTAAAAAAACCAAACCAGAATCAGGTCTGATTTTTGCACAAAAAAAAATTGAGAACCTGACAGTTTTTTGGAGGAACTGAAATGTTTTCTTTAAAGAACCTGACCTGGAACCTGATTCTTGGTTCCATTTAGCTGTGGAACCCGAACTGAAATCAAGATGTTCAAAAAAAAATCTGAAAAAAAAAGATGAGAACCGTGGGCTAATTGAAGTTTAACAGAGGTTCTTCCTAAAAGTAAAGAACTGCTCAACACATGTGAAAAGCAGAAACTGTTGAGCTCCTAACCGTCGTCAGGTTAGTTAACTAGGGAACTGGAACCCATTGGTGGAGAGTGTTTCCTGTCCACCCATCATCCACCCATCCATCCCTAATGGTGCCCTGCTTTTGACTGTTGGTTCACAGATCGGGCACCTAACTGGTGAAGTGCATTAGTGCTTTGCAACATTGTTGTTGTAACGGTATTTGGAGTCTACTCTGACATTGGTATCCAGAATGAAAACAGTGTTGTATTTGTAGTCGTTGTCTTCTGTGGTTTCTGGATATCTGGTTTTGGTTCTACTGTAGATAGGCTATTGATCAAACACTTAAGCATTTAGAGGGCTTATACTCACTAAATCTGCTCTAAACACTTAGCCCTTTATCTTAGTATATGTCAAAACCAGGCCATTTTCAGTAGTGTAGTTGGACAAGTTCATTACCAGGTGCAATATTCCAACAGGTTCTTCAAAAAACATAATCCTTGCAGAAGCAACCATTAGATTTTTTGAAAAACTCTTTGTCACTTTTTTTTCCTGCAATACTGCGCGTGTACCCACCAGATACCCATTCAGTATCACGGGACTTTCTCAAAGTAACCAGCAGATTTTTTCCAGATTCATGCTTACCCTTGGCTCTGCCTCAGCAGAGCCTTGTTCTGCTAAAGACCTGTCTGTCAGGTTTTACCCTATAAACCATATTTTAGCCAGCCTTTATGTATATCTATACAAGGTTCAATGCTGCTGCTGCTATGTATAGTCTTTCCTTTCCTTACACTGAAAAGTCCTAGGAATATAATGCTTGTCCACTGGGATGCAGAATTAACTGTATGAACAACAAGGCAACTAACCGGCCTGCAGGTAGCTATGTGGCTAGCTGAAGCTGGGAATTTGTATGTATGGGGGAGACCATGGGCTATGCACATGTGTAAAGAAGAAGTAGAGCCAAAGTTGCTTGGTCCACCATCTGTATCCAGATTCTTTACCAATTCAATTGTGTGCAGATCCATCAACTGGGGAGGAGCTAGAGAGAAGGAATGGTAGATCTAGGGTTTAGGTCTTAAGGGTTTAGGGCATACATGTCAGTGGTAATCTGATGCAGGCCAAAGAGTGGGCTGAACTTCATGAGCATTGAGAGCTGTAAAAAAATACCCAACATATAATAAAGTTTACCCATTCCTCATGATCAATCCTGTAGGACTCAGAAGCTGATGATCCCCTCCATTTCTCACTTCTTGGGAATATGACCACTATGACCTAGTAAGTATCTATCAGACCTAAATTCACTATATATATACTCGAAATGCTAACAACTACTAGAAGAATCACACAGCAGGATTTTCTTCATGATTATAACTTGACCTAGCATTTCTGCACACAGAAAAATTATAATAATAATAATTAAAGTAAGAGATTCAATTAGTTTGAGAGAGAGAGAGAGAGTCCTTGCTGCAGCTAACCCAAAAAATTACTGTTATATATGTGTGTATATATATATATAATCACAGACCCTGCTTTCTACTTACACCAAGATGATGAGAGGACACACACATACAAATTGGCAGAGTTACAAGACTGAAGCTTCAGCTACTTAACCAGCCTAATGCTATATGTTTTAGGCTGTGATGATGATCAGCAGTGATGGGAAGGTGTAAGTAAGTGGGAAGGCTTCAAGGACAAGCAAACTCTTCCAGAGGGGGAGTGGTAAGGCGCTTATCCCCATATATACAACACTCTGGAAGACTCTGGAGTCAGGACTCTGGAGTTTGTGTGTGTGGGTCCTTCATGGCTACAGTCGACTACTTATTGTGCATGCAGTAAATAAATAGACTAAATACTTACCTGCGAACTAGCAGTTCGTTTTTTCTGTTTTTTGCAATGTTAGGTGAATATCACTTTCTTTTTTTTTTGTTAAACATCTGTTCAGATCAGGGGTTTTCGTTTAATTAAAAGAGTAAATCAAAGAATCTTCTGGGTTTATAAAATCTCAAAAAAAACTACCATCATTTGACAACTGGTTTTAGATCTGGTAACATAAGAGTCGGTTATATGAAATGGGTGCTTTGGTTAGAGTTGTTATTGTGTGATTTGAAATTTTAATGAATCATTAACGACTTGCAAAACCTAACCTTGACCTTAAACTTAAAGTTTAACTTAAACCCCAACCTGAGAACCTTGAGTTTTCAAGTAGTGCTGCATCATTCGCTGTTTTTTTTAACTAGTTAGATATTCACTTGGATATTCATTGCTACAAAATGTGGGTGTAATTCATTAGTCTCTATTCACTAAAATAGGAAAGTCATTGTATCCTCATTAGGTCATGTTCATTAAAAATAGAGAATTCAATCAAAATCTACTAAAATTACTTGATATACATGAACACTTTTTGTTGTAGTGATTTGTCACAATCGACTTTAACAAATACCTGAAAAAAACTGCCTAAATATTTGATAGGGTTAGTGAGTAAAGTGATATCTGCCCAACACTGGTTTTAATTTTGCAACCTCTTAAGTACAGAATTATGTTCTTTGTTTGACATTACCTATGCTCTTAATCTTTGATTCCAATTTCCATCCCATGTGATAACATTTCTCGTAGTGACATCAACTCTTAAATAACATAAACACACAGCACTAGTAGGAACCATTTAGATGATACCAAATAATTCAAAATTTAAAATATATTAAATATTCGATGCCGAAGCCACCCAGGTACTACAGTAACTAAATTTAAACGACTGTATTTTATTTTTTCTTGAAGATTTTATTTTTGCACGTTTGCAACTCTAATAAGAAAAGTGTGAAAACCTTCCAACAATCCTAGTTACCCCAATTGGAATTATTTTTACCATATTAAAAGAAAAATTCAAAATGACAATGCAAAAGTTGCAAGAAATGAACTGATATTTGAAATGAAGTTACATATTTTATGCCACATTGACAAAATAAAAATAAAATTTCAAAAATTCAGTACATTTTAGTTTTTCAAAAAATTTATTTTCGATGATGATTCTACAATAGCCTGCTATGATATTGTCATGTAAATAGTGAAATTATTCATATCAAAGCTTGCATGATATATTATTATTATTTTCCCATGATCTGCAATAGTCTACTATGACATATGAGTAGAGAATTTTACTCATATGATCTTAGCCGACAATAGTTATGAAGGTTTTTCAACACCTCAACTTCATATTTTTCAAAAAAGAAAACAATTTCAAAATTTGAAGGATTATTTAATGACCAAATTGACCCTAGGGTAAGGGGTAATAAACAATTATGAAAGGGTCAGAATAGCTGGTCCCTTTACTTAGACATTTTGGAAGATTGGGCCAAACTAGATATGTTTGGATGTCAGCCCAAGTGTGAGATAATTTTGATGAGGCATTGAGGAAGTATCATGAGTACCCTAGATATGTGAACAAAGGCTCTTGCTGCTCACTCAAGGAGGTTGAATTTTAGAAAAGCTCGGGACCAACAGATTATTGGGTTGTGGGCTTCACATAAACAGAGTCCAGAATCCAGACTCTAGAGTTGTTTGTTGTACTTTTGCTACCTTGTTAAGATAACTGGCCGGCCGTCATTTGTCATAGTCACAATCATTGCTGAAGGAAGTAATAACAAATGTTGTGGAAGTAATAAGTTTAACACTCGCTTCTATGACAGTTTCACTTGTGGTGTAACTTGTTGTTGGTGCAATAGATGGATGGCACACAATTCAAAGCAATTGGGTTCATCAAAAGAAAATTCAAAACTTACACGATTAAAATGTAGAGCTATGCTATCTGCTTTTTTTCAATCCCAAATTTTTTAATGAACTTCACATGATGTAAGTATTCAGTAGAGAATCATTTGAACAAATTGTTGGATCTGTATGTGTTTGGTGTGCTCCACAGTGTTTTTCTTTATCCACTTTTTTGATATTGAGATTTTGGCAAATTTTAACCAAAAAGAATTAGCCAAAATAGTCGAATTCACACTGGAAAAGAGAAATTTTCCAAAATAATTTCCAATTTCTTTGTGGAAAAATGGCAAATTTTCACCCAAACAAAAAAGCACTGATTCTTCTTTTAAACTGAACTTTTCCTGCTAGTCTTGATTTTGATGCTTAAAAATGTTTCAGCAGTTCTCTGGGTGTGTGGGTTTGAGTTTGGTTCTTCAAATTTCTAAACTCTAGAATTTTGATTTTGACACTTTTGTTTCCAGATTCAAGAACCTACTGGTCAGTTCTATATATTTATATATAATACATTCCTCAAGATTAGAGATTATATAAGTATGAAGATTTACAACAAACTAAAATTAGGGATTGTATAGATACAAAGTTTTACAACTAATTAAAATTATTTATTTATGTATAAAAATTCAATCTCCTTGTGAAGTTTTTTTAAAAAATCAAGTTGCGTATTTAAATAATCTAAACTTGTGGTTAAGAATGGTTTTTCCTAGTTTTGATTCTAGATAAAGGCTAGTTCCATAGTCTAATTCTTGTGCCAATTCTACCAACAACGGTTTGATTGACATTCAAGTCACTTCAAGAACTTCACAACAACTTAATCTAAAATCCCCAGCCTTATCAGTACAACAAACCAAGGAACTTGTCAACACCAGCATGCATGTTGCCATTTTTGGAGACATAAGGGGTGTAATGATTTTTTTAATTTTACTTTTGCCATTGGACCACATTACTATCCCTCCGAATGAATTCTTCACTCACGAGCACACGCTGAAAGATGGATGGTAGGTGAATAAGAAACAAAATTTTGTTTGTATTCGTGTCCCATTGCTAACCACATCTATCTACCTACCTAGCATCCACCACCGGGTGCTTTACTTTCTTATTACCTACATACATGGTAACCACTTACTTTACCTACCTATGATACTTACACACTTACACAAGTAAGTAACCTAGATAGTGTGAGGTGAAAGTAAGAGGGTTAATAGGATAGGTTACCAATCTTGATAACCCAGATGAACCACAACCCAGTCACAAGGGGTGTCCAATGGATGGTGCACTTGTGTATGCCAGTTCACATAATCCATTGCTAACGGACATGAAGCCCCATGTGCAAACAACCGCCCTAGTGAACCATCATGACTAGTGCACCAATGGATGAAACCCGCATTTCAGCACCCAAAATGCACCCATGTGAATGTGTGCCAATTGAGTTGATGTTGGATTCCCCATTGGTCAAGGTGCCTATTCTTTAGAACCTCTCTTCTTCCCTCTTACATTCCACCTTGCCCAGCCACCCACTAAGCCTGGAGTAATATGTACATAAATACATATACATGTATATATAAGGGACGCATAAGTACTTATACATCTATTTATTTATTTAGTTATTTATGGTAGCCATTTGCCATTTGGTAGCCTTTTGAAAACAAAACATAGGCGACAAAAAACATCAATGTGCTCAGATCCCCAACAACTGGAGCATGCTTGTTGGTCTTTGCTTTTGCCTGGTTCATGGGTTGTTGTAGTCCTGACATAATAACACAGACAGACTTACAGAGGGGTACATTTGGAGGCAAGCTTCCTTTCTATCTTCTTCTGCTTTGGAAACTGTCATCAAATAGACAGCAGATCAAACAAGCTCCTGCTAGGCTACTGACATACATATATATATATATATAACATACAACCCATACAACCTTACTTGGTCTTTACATAACATACAATCTCGTCTCCTGTTCAACAGGATTGATTATTACTGTAGGATTCTTCTTCTTCTTCTTCTATTCATATCCTAATGTTCATAGGTTGTATAACAAAGCTCGTGCAGCATTTCCTACTTGTCACTGAAATAATGCCCGGGACTACAATTGCCTGTCTGTTTTCTGGGTTCTTTCAACTTCTCGCCCTTTACGTTAATAGTCTGACACTGGCTAGTGTGGCCTGGGCCGCTGACTTAAGTGTGCACAGGACTCTGTAATTCTCCCAAGTGTGAATAAAACCCTAATTTACTTGAAAATCAATATTTCTCACAACTTAGGTCCATAAATTATTAATTCTTACTCATTGAAAGCTTTCAAACAATTAAAAAGCCGGGACCAATTTTTCTCCAAAAAATGATTTTGATGATCTTGAGTTGTCTATGAAATTTAATAACTCTCACATTGTTAGTCTAACATTAGGAAATCACCTCAGTGCATCCTTAGGCTCTCTGACAGTACCAAGAGCACACAAGAGGCATCATGGTTTGGAAGATCTCAACATGACAAACAAAACAAACAAATTATCTTCCTTAATCGATAGATAGATGCATTGTCCCAGATAGCTTGTCTCCTGCACACAATAACATCAACAAACCAAGATTTTATTTTGTCTCCATACTTTAAAGTTATCCTTAAAATCATTCCCAGTTTAGCCCCAGTTTGACCCCTTCTTTTCTATTTCATGCCTTGTCTTTTGATCTCCCTAAAGTTAGCCACACCAGGGAGGAAATCCCACAAGTGGGATTTCAACCCTAATCTCCATCAAACCAAGAGTTCCACTAAGGAGTTTCCATGACTTTATGGTTAACTTGATTAAACTGGAGCACTTTTGCTAGTGTTTGCTGCACAGTCACATACTCTCTCTCACTTATTTGAAGATTTGCTCCATTGTGAGGGCGGACAACAGATCCATTTTCTTATTGCATATGCACACATAAATGCAATTCTAGACTCTATCTTAAACTCTAAATTCTCTGTTGCTTACTCCAAGACTTTTGCCCCAAAAACATTCTTATACCCGTTTCATATTACCACACTAGTTGGAAAAAGAGATCCTTCAAACAATATAGAGGAAAAACCAAGTCAGCATGTAGTAATTACTAATTACACGTGAAATAGCACGGGTGGCTGACTCAGCATCATGTGGTAGCAAGCAAGCAAGAAGGTAGGTTGCTAACAAGAACAAGGTTGGTGGCAGAATCAGCTAATTTGGCCGATTCCACCACCAACCCTTTGTTCTTGGTTTTTGGTTAGCAACCCACCTGCTTTTCAGCCACTACCAATCTGCTGTTAATGCAAGTGAATGTTCAGGCCATTTGAATGTTCTCTATTCCATCAGCTTCTCCCTTTTGGAAGTGTATGTTTCACTAATTTCCCGCCCATTTGAAACTTTTGCACCCAGAGAGCTGTTGAAGTTGTGATCAAAGGTTAGATAGATGCTGATGGGGCCCTTCCCTGTTAGTTCAGGTTTCTCTTTCTGTTGCATTTCTAAACACCAACTTTTTACTTTGAGATTCGACCATGTTGCAATGCAACTTATTAGAAGGCTACCAATCTGCTGCTATTGGCTTGACGGTGGGGGCTGACAGCTGACTGTGGCTAGTAGCTACCAGTTCTTGTCTGGTGTCTGGTCTGCCCCTTTCCCCTCTCCCAGGAAGCAAGTACATTTGTTTCTCCACTAGTAAGCAACAAATCCAATCTACCCTATGTAGTATCTACCTACCAGTCATCAATGTACCCTTCTAGTATGTACCTACTAATCATCAATGTACCTACCTATCTAATAACTACCTACTAGTCTTTCCGTAAGAATTTTGGCTAAGTGGCCTTGGTGGTAAGTTGTGTATTCTTGTGCCATAGCTAACCACATGATTGTACTAACCAGTGTTGTGTGTGTAAATGGTTTGGGACTTATACTCCATGAAAATGTAAATCCCATAATCAAATTTATTTACACTACATATGTCTAAGTGTAAATGTAGAATATGAAACAAATTTGTGTAAATTTATTTTATGCCATGTAAAACCGTGTAAGTGTAAAACTAAATACATTTATATGAATTTACACGACCATGAAAAATAGTGAGCGTGTAAAACAAATACATTTATCTCATTTTACACGATCGTGTTAAATAGTGTAAATGTAAAACAACATTAAAAATGTGATTTTTACTTGAGGAAGGGGGATTTCATAATTTTTGATGATAGGTCAACCAAATGACCTATTGCCAAAAAAAAACATCAAAACATGCACACACAACTAATTAATATGAATTGCCAAAAACATATGATCAATAAGGGCAAATAATAAAGTTATATTTAAAGTTAGGAAAACACAACACTAGAACCCTGAGCTTGATCATAAGTAGGTGAGATTTTTTTCAAACACTTATACAAAATACATTAGCATTCAAGGCCGAAGGGGAAAACTTAGAAACCATCAATTTTTGAGGTAAACTGAGTTCACCTTATCTTTCCTTTTTCCTTAGCACCTCCACATTTGCTACATATAATTTTACTACTCCTACCTATACAACTAATATAATTACTTTTGAGTCTTACCATTAAATGTGGAGTTCTAACACTTCATTCCCAAATTTAATAAAAAAAATTAATTTTATGGATACCATTAAAAAAGGTGACACACTAAATACCCTTTAATGAGCTCTATCCAGCATTGGTTTCACTTGTCTTTTTGCACACCTTTTTTGGCCTTGCACAATTATGCAAGAAACCATGCAACCTAGTTTTAAATGTTCTTCAATTGTTTTTAAAAAAAAGGATTTTTCAACATTTTTTTTGTTGTCAATGTTTTAGGCAAACATTTTGCATCACGCTTAGCGATTGAACCCTGAACCTCCCCTATAAAAAAACACAACATTAACCACTAGCATACCATCAAGCATTCAATAAAGGGGTTTATTTTTTGAATTTATTGTAGACACAAAATCAAAAAGGGAAAATTAATTAAAACCTTGTAATAGAACAATGCAATTTTCTTCAAGGCTACACTATCAAGTTCGAAGCCAACGCTGAACAAAACTCATTAGGGGGTATTTAGCATTTCACTTAAAAAAAGGTTTGGGGTGAAAAGAGGCCCAAAAATAAAATGATTATACATAAAACTTTAGTATATGCATTTACATGCCCCCATAACATTTACATAGGTTCATATAAATGTATCTAACAAATATTTGCAGTACCCTCGTGTAAGTGTATATATATATATACACGCCAATTGTGTAAAAGTAAGTGTAAAAAGTTCAAACGTAGAAGTGTAAGTGGAATTGGTAAAATTGAAATTTAATTCTTGTAGAATTTTTCCACATTATTATAACAAAATATTTGCACTACAATATGCATTCATTCATGATTCATGTTTTGATTCTAAACACACATGACTTTGTAGTTCCTTAAAACACCATGTTCATAGTTATTTTATATAATTTAAATCTATATTTCAAAATACAAGATAATAAAATCCAGAGACAAGATTACAACTCTTTCCATTATATTTTTAATACTCCAAAAAAATCACACAACAATATGGATATGGAAATCACTACAAAAGTTTGTATTTCTCTATTTTATTGAAAATTCAACCAAAATTACAACAACATTCCATGTTCTATTGAAATGAAATCAAAATAGCAAAATAAAATTTATTGTATATCAAAAACAAAATTTGTGGTTTTCTACTACAAAATACCTACGGCTATCCTTACTCTTCCAGAATTGTGTGTCTAATAATGAAAAAAAAATTCCTAAAACTTCTCCCTTTGGGCAATCCCAAGTCACATGATGATTCAAAACCAACAAAAATTCAAAATTCAAACCTAGAATGTTCCATGATTAGACCCTATTTTAAATGCCTTGTTCATCCAAAACCATGTAATCATCCTACCCCCTTAACATTACCCCCTTTGTACTTTGGATTCAATCCCCAAAATCCTTGTGAAATGACAGAAAATGAAATGAAAGCATTATGCTACCTTCTAAGCATTTGTCTCCTCCACAATAGTCTTTGTAGTTTTGACTTGTTAGGCAACCAGCGATTCTATACCCAATTATGGTTCTGCAACTTTAACCTCCTCCACTAATTTAATCTATAGTTCTACTTCCAAGAGATATATATTGGATACCTTTTCTTCTATTGTTGGAATAGTCCCCACCTACTTTGTGCTTGAATTATATGTGGTTCTTTCTCTTCCTAACCCCCTCCTCTGAAGTCTTGTGGTTTCTTTGTTTATGTTTCCCCCCCCCTAAACTATTCCACTTTTAAGGTCATGTCGTTCTTCAATCTGCACTTCCTCCTCTTGAGCTACTCTACTGGGCCTTACTTCAATCTCCTCATCCTAGCCTGATGCATCTACACTTGTTGGAGTACCATAGATAAAATCTTGTTTGGCTCATTGTTAGTGAACAACATTTGGTCTTCTTTCCTGTAGTAGTCTTCAACAAGCAAAATACACACAACTTGAATCCTTAAGACAATAATAAGTTCCATTTGGTGAGTTGACTTGATGTCATGCCATGATGTTCATGACCCCAAATGAAAACAAATTGTTCAATCAATAATTCCGATAATAACAAAGTTAGAACTTCCATGACATCCTCCACCAACATATAAAACCAAATTGCAATATAATTTTTTTTAAAGGTTAAAATTGTTGAACTTTAGCTTTTACTTCCACATGTTGCTTCCCTTATAAAATAACACATTGTGGGAAGTAACACATAACATCATTTACATTGAAAATGACCAATTCTTTCAAGGCAGAAAGTTGTGAACAAAAATGTCAACATACAGGTGTAATTGATGCAAATGGACCAGATGGAACAACCTGCCAAACTAACACTAATTAGCATATGAAACACATAAATAATTGTTAAAGGTGTTTCTTGTGCCCTTAAATTACACAAAATTATTTCTTAGTTGCAAAATCAGATTTGCATATAAACATCAACAAGTATGTTTTAACTTGAATCCAATAATAAGAAAATCAAATCAAAAAGATGAAAATGTTCATATTTTCAAATGTACAAGTTATAAATTTTTTTTGAAATAGATCCAAAAATCAAATTAGAAATTTTATTCCCAATCTTTTTCAAATCTTCATACTTATACTAAAACATAATGATGTTTTAATTTAAACAGCCACTAACTGGTATAGTCAAGTAATTAAAAAACTAACTAAAATGTCTATTGGCCACAAATTGATCAACAATTCTATTTTATCAATAGATTAGTTAACACAACATACCTATTATCAGTTATTTTACCCAACTAAACTAAACAATGAAGCCTAGCTCACCTAGCCAAAAGTCAATTTAGCTAGATTAATTACCTAGTATGTTAGGCAACCTAAATACCTAACCTAAACCAAGTGGCCTAAATATCATAAGTTGCAAGAATGAGAATTTGAACCCCTCGCTTTCACTTTGGGGTTCAAGTCCTCATCCATTGCACTACCACATTTTTTATATTAATTATATTTAACACAAAGTTATAAAGCTCAAAATTTTTAGCCTTGAATTATAACCTTGACACCTTAAATTGACCTTGGTCAACTTCCCTACAACCTACCAACCTAGACTAGATCTAGACCTCCCTAGGTTGACCTAAGATGAACTAGTTTGTCAACCTATATTACTTATTAACCTAACCTAGGTTAACCTAGACATTTTTAGGCTAAAAAAAAAATGAACTTAAGATAATTTTGTCACATTTAATTGCATCATAGTTGCATTTAGTCACACAAACTTAAAATCATTATAAACTTGATAAAATGTCTTGTAATAAAGCTACTTAAGTTGATTTAGCAAAAACTTAAAGCTAAAAACCTAGGCAAGCCTACCTAGGTTAACCAATTGATAGAGTAACGTATTCTAGGTATATTTAAACATACTAAATATAGTAAATTTCTTATGCCTAATTAAGTAACTTACAAGGTAGCTTGTATTACAAAGTAGGTTTATATTAAGTAGCTTACATAGATAGGTTAACATAATAGGTATGTTAACCTAAACTAATGTGTTAAGTAATTAAAAAGTCAAGGAGTTATGTGTCACCTTTTTCAAAACAACTATTAATATTATAATCATAATTACAAGTTAACAATAGACTGTTTAGTATAGATATACATGCACATGAATTCATGATTTCAAGAACCTCATGGCACACAAAAAATAATGGCATGCCATGACAAATATTAGTGCCATAAATTCAAAACACAAAAAATCATGGATTGTTATGAAAATTTGTGACACCTTGTTGCCAAATGGCATGCCATGTCATCATCGCATGGAAGACCAAATCCTTATTAATCACAAAGAACAACAATATTTTCAACTAGTTAATAAATGTGATTAATTCATAAAATCAATGACATGAATCATGATGTTGACAAATAAGACCACATCATCTTGTTGACATATAACATGCCATGTCATCATGGGAGATTGAGTTGTTATTAGTCACAAAGGTGGATGGTTCTTGCAACTAACTAACTAATGAACAAAAATTGAAAAATAATATGACAATTTACCCAAAAAACCAAGTTGTCATATTGTCTAAAATTACAAAACCATGACGCCATGTGGCATGTTGATGTTTTTTTCCATTATTTCTTGATTGTTATGCTTAAGTGATTATAAATGTAATTGGAAAAACAATAGTCAATTTGTGTCCAGTTCAAAGGATAGGATTTGTTGTGGTGAGGGTAAAGTTTTTGGACTTGCATCTTGGTGCAAAGAGCTACATTGAAGGATTGGACACCATCTCTAACATAGTGACCAACCAATAAATGTTTCATTATATCCAAAGTAGTGAATGAGTCATTATGTTGACTAATAGTCAAGTATTTTAATGTACTTGGAATGCCACATCATCATGTTGTGAAACTAAAAGTCATAAATATGGTTACAAAAGTCAAGGTATTTTTAGTTCAATATTTTTTAATTATTCATAACATATTATTATAATTTCAAAAATAATACTATATCTATCCAAAAAAACCCACTAGTTGTCATATTAACTATAGTCGCAAAACCATGACATCACATAACATCTTAATGACCTTTGCAACTACATGATGATTTTTGTGACTAAATAGTTATAATTATAGTGAAAAAAAGGTAGTTCCTTTTACCAATCATAAAACCCATAATGTGTTGTTCTATTAAAAATTTATATTTATATTTAATTACAATGCATGCAATCCCATTAAGTTGCAAAGTTGACACACCCCCAAACTCTTTAAAAGACTCAAATGTGAATTTGAAAGTGAAAACAGTAGAAGAAAAAGGAGTTGAAGTATGCTCCCTAGTTTGCAACACTTCGAAGGTAGGAAGACCGTGTTGGAGCTTCAAGATGGGGACTAAAATGAACTCACAAGTGAAAGTTCAAAATGAGAACAACTTACACAACCAAGAAAGAGGGTGGTTGGTGTAAATTGAATGGAAGTGGTGTGGCGGACTTAGTAGGGATAATTTTAAACACAAGTTTTACATAGCCCGAAACTTTTGGGAGGAGGCACTACTCCCCTCTCTATAGTATACTTTGTGCCTCTCCATGGGATTACGTCCAAATGTCATTTTTCCCCAAGATTCCCAAATGGGAGTCCCAAAATTAGGACTCTTGTTATCTCAAAACTTTGGTCACTCATATCTTTCTCAAATAAAATCTATTTTGAAGATTAAAAAGTAATATCTTATAAGCTTCAAAAAGATCTTTCCAACATTGTATAACACGTCCCAATCAAACTTCATTTGACCCCTAATTTCTAGGGATTTGTGGTTAGGAGTCAAATTGAGAAATAAGCCCCTTCTTTTGAAAAATAACTCATGCAAATCAGGTCTAAATGAACAATGTAAGTGCATTATAAGCACCTATACTTCAAAACCTTTTTTATGGTGTTTTGGGCGGCCAATTTGGCACTTGTTTACCTTTTCAACCAAGGCTTTGAACATTCACAACTCTCGCACAAGTGCAACTCCCAAAGTGGAAGTGCATTTGGGAATCATTGGGCTTCATCCCTTGCATTCTCCCCCATTTGTGAAAGTGTGTTTCACACCTAAACACACTCTTGGCCTTATCGGCCCTTGCACTTCAGACTTAGTCACAAACCTAATGTTAGGGTTGCAACAAAAGCAATTCCACATGAAGTTATCACAAAGACTATGCATATGGCATGGCAATGTCCATGTGCCAATTGGCATTTACCACATTGGATGTGTGCACATGGGGAAGGACCATGCAATCCATATCATTGCATTTAGGTGTTTGATCACTTACATATCATAACCATAAAACAACTAAAACAAAAAGTCAATGCATATTAACCAAAATTGTATAGTTGACCAAAATACATTCAAAATATTCCGCACCCTTAGAATTTCCCTAGAACTTATGTGCAACCAGTCATTTTCCAATGTTGCAACCTATTGTAATGTAGTTGGTATGGACATGTAATTGTAAATTAGTGCGGTCTCCATGGATGCAATTTTCTCATAATGGCATGACTTTTAAACATATCCACATAGTACTTAAGTTAATCTTAACACATATCATTCATTGTGATTCATGACCAATAATGTTTATTGTTATTGTCACATTGATCAATTTTATTGTAATATAATGTTCTTCCCATAGCATAATTTCATCTTCCTCATTGGGTATGTAATCAACCTTTTATAAACTACTCATAGTGACTAATGTGTAGAAGTGGTTAAGGCTTGTTTTCATTTTCATGGCCTTAAATTTAGAAAGTTAGATCCATGTAACTTTAAATTACCATGACATTATATTTTCCTTCGTCAATGTTTTGTTTAATGTTTTGTTTACCACCTTTCCAGGGTTGTTTTATCTAGTTTGTTATAATTAAACATTGTGCCATTTTTCTTTCTTTTGAAAACAATCTTAAAAGGTTTGAAAAATGTCAAATTTAAAGTGCATGGGAAGTATCCAAAGATAATGTGACCATGTTTATCCCAAATTTGTGTGTTTGTTTAATTTTCATTGGGGTGACATGATATTCATGCCCATTTAAAACTAACAAATGCCTATTGCTTAGGGAAACTCCACTTGGTACTAACCTTTTGAAAAAAAAAAAATCAATCATCCACGTTGTTAATTGCATAACCATCCATGTTTTTGGTTTGTAAAGTTGTATGTAATCATAAAAGTTCTTGAATTCGGGTGAAACCACATTACAAAAAGGATTGCTTTGGGCAAAAAAATGTGTTTTTTGGGTACATTTTATGTTATTTTGGGGGTAGTTTTTATTAATGTTGATTTAGCATTTTGATAAACATATAAAATGAATTTTGATACAAAAGTCTCCTGTATATTTTTTGTTATCTTTCAAATGAAAGTAATTTATCAACAAAATGTTTTTTTTCAACACACTTATGATCACTTGAATGAAAAATTTGTCCAGATGTTTTGTGAAAGCACATGAATTAAAATTTTCAATTGTAATTGAAATGGTACAATAAACTTATATGCAATATATAATTAAATATTTCATCAAAATTTACAATTATTTGAATCATTTAAAAAATATATTTGCACTTTGCAATATATTGTTACAAGTTTTATCACTACAAGGAATTTCATATTAACAACAAATTTTTTTCAACTTTTTTTCAATCATAAATGTCACATGTGACTATATTTTGCGATCATTTTTACAACAAAGCAATGTAGTCGCATTATTTATATACATATTGTTTAAATATTTATTATTTAAAAATAATAAATAAAAAATTAAATTATAGATATATATATATATCTATAATATAATATTATTGATGATTTTATTAATTTCAACTTATAAGTTATTAACACATGTCATTATTTAAGTTAAGTTCAAAATCTAGTTTAAGTTATTAGGTAAGCCCCTTAATGTACCTAATAGGCCAGTTCAGAAACATTCAATCAATTTACATCTGTTGACCACGCAACCCATGTCATTAATAAGAATTGATCTTTGAACCCCAAGGATGGAGATCAACTCCTTTACCACCAAGCCACCCCATTTTTGTGATATTATAATAATGTGCATTTTACTTAACTTATTTGATTTAAAACATCACACAAAACATGATTTTTTATATTTGATATCTCATTGATATTTTGTCCAAATGACACGATTTAAAGTTTAATCTTAATTTTTTTTCAATAATGTACACAATTATAGTTTTTTCTTTTAAAAATTTAAATTAAATTGAAAAGAAAAATATTTGAATTGTGTTATTAAATACCATTTCAATGACCATTCCTTGGAAAAAAAATAATTCAAACACATGATTTATAAATGTAATTTTTTTGGATAATATAATAACAACTGAATATGTGATATTATAGTTTGGTAACATGTAATGTTTATAAATGGATGTAAATTAATGTAGCATAAATATAATAAAAGATTTTATATTAGCCATACTATTTTTGATATAATAGATTAATCTAAAAATTGAATTTTAATTTTAAAATATTAATTAATGACATATAGAAAATTGATTGTATGGAATTATAAATTTTATTACTTTTACACTTATAACCTATTAAGCTTTACTTTAAAATATGATTAAAAATTTGTGTAAAAAACTTATATATTGTTCACATTTCAAATTTATATTTGATTTTTAAAGTTATATTATACAAATATATTATAATATATCATAATTGTACCCAAAAAATTTATTTTAGATATACAATATATAAATTAATCACATATAATGTTTATAAATGGATCATAAAATAACCCTACTACCTAGTTAGCCTATTCAATAAATAAATTATATTACGTACTTAATTAAGTAATTAATTTATACAAAAAATTTATCACATATTAATTACCCCTATTATATATTATTTAACCCACATACATACTTCCTACTACATATCTTATTTAATTACTACCTATGATCTAGTTTAATTTATAAATACATTAATTACATAGCCTACCTAATTAATTAATTAAATGTAACACTATTTCATTCAACACAATAAAATATTTCTTAATAATAAACCTCTTTATATACTAGTACCCAATACCTACTACCTATTACCTAGCCTACTTAATTAATTAACTAATTAAAAAAGATTATATTATATCAACATGATAAAATTTAATGTTAAAAATTCCAAATAATGGTCCATATCTACCATTGCCATGGGTCTTTTTATATTTCACAAGCCTACCAAACCCTATAACACATTTAATAGTTAGGTCATTCAAGAAAGCTAAGGGAAAAAATTAGACCATTACATCCAACAATTTCATTAGTCAATTCATTTTTATTACATTTAATTACATGTACATTTGTAATTAGGATTTATAGTTGCAATTGAAGTTGAATAAGATGCCACATGGTGTCTAGTGGTTTACAAACCACATCCTAAATTGCAAAAAAACTACATTTTCATCTATTTTGAAATGCCATTAAAAATAGATGATATAAGTCCACTTTTCATCTTCACTTTCATCCAAACGACATTAGTTGCAAGTTATAGTTGCATATGCAACTACAAACCTTTTTCCAGGTGTTTTTATGATTACAAGTCATTTTTATTATGATGCCATGGAAGATAGTTGCATCAATAGTCGAAAAAATGATTGATTTGAACACAAGTTGAAAATGTGTGGGTTAGAATGAACAAATTTCTTGTAGTTTATTTTCTCACAAATATATATTTAAAACATTTAATATTGATAAAAAAAATGTAGATTATTTTGACAACTACATTATTTAACATGGAACTACCTTATTTTGAATATAATATGTAAAAACCTCTTTTAATATTAGCTTGGGGGAAGTTGTTTCAAAAAATAGTATTGATGACGACATTTTTTGACCATTGTAGTGTGCTTTCACCTAGTCATCCCACATTAAATTTTGGTTTATTGTCTTTATGTAGGCTATTGGTGTGTAAATCAAAGTATGAACTTTAAAGCTTGTGGGAACCTATTTTTTTGGGCTTCCTTTAGTAACATCTAGGAACTATAGAACTTTTAATCCAATGATAAATCATACAATTTTTTTGAAATTCCTATTGTAAAGCTCATCTATTACAACCTTTCCATTTGCCCTTTTTTTCACCTTCAAATCTTGCCCTTGTGATTCTTATTTTATTATTGCCAATTTGATCCATGTTGATTATATTATATTTTCATTACTTTGAGGTCTGATATGCAATGTTTTAGCTTTATTTTAACTATTTTGAGGTATGATCTAAAATATTTTAATCCTATTTTGATATTTGGTCTTTGTTGTTCATACTTAGCCCATTTGCTTTTAGATTTGAGGTGTGACCTTAATCTTTGCATCTCAACATTTAAACACTAGGATATAAGATTTCTAGGAAGGATTGGAGTTTCTCTCTCATACTATTTTAAAACTGTGCCATGCTAAGAAAACAAAGAAATAGAATTTTCAAGAAATGAATATCATATGTTTCCATATTTGCACCAAAACCTTCTAAATTTGGCAATTTTATTTTGGTGAGAATACAATGTGCCCAAAATTGGTGAGAATTTAGAAGCTTCCCTTTATTAATGTTATAATTTGAAGATCCGAGGGATTTTTGCAATGACTAATTAAGGATGATATTTTGAGCAAAACTATGTAGTGAGGGTTGTCACATTTGTGATCAGTTGTGTGTTGTTTAATATGACATGTAGACCCATCACTAAATTATGTTTCTCCACACCAAACTTAGGCTTTAATAAATTCACTAACTCATCTCCATAACCAAACACTAAAAAATCACTCCCCAAGTCAAAATTTGAAAGTTTTCAAAACACAATTATTTGTTCACACATGACCGTTCAATCATAGACAAGGTTTACAATGTTCATGAGGTTTTGCACACTCTATAATTGCACTATATGGTGTTCTTGCTTTAAGATGTTCGCAGTTTATTAGGGATTTTGTAAATTTTGAGAAAGAAAGCAAATTCCAGGCAAAATTTCGAGAAATAGGCACAATTCAAATAAAAAGCAAATGATTACACACTTTTGCCTTTGATTCAATATTCACCTGACTTGATAATAGCCAGGTACGGTATTATATGTGAGGGGGTGGGTTTAGGGTGCCGACCTTTTAAAGGTAGGCGAGGAAGGGAATGTAAGTGGTTATTATGTATGTTCATTCAAGCCCACCGATTCAAAGGTCGGTGAGAACCCGACTCTTGAAAAATACCTGATGGTATTATGGACGGTGGGTGCTTTTGAAATAGCCTGAAAAGCATGCCAAATTTCCTCTGGCCCACAAGAAGATTTTGGCTTCCAAACCATCTAAATGGGTGGGCTAGATATCGTTCATTATAGTATTACTCCCTACAAAATCTTGAGCCTGGATTCAGAAGCATGGCTTCTTGCATTCTGTGGGGACCATGGCAACAACAAAAAGATTGCATGTGGGGGTGGAATTGGGGGTCTGGTGGGGGTCAATTATAAAATTTTCATGTTGTACTAGAGTTATCCATAAAGTCACCCTCTGTTTCACCCCCCTATCCCCTCTTTCAGAGGTATCCACAAAGTAAGGAAATTTTATTAAATCTGGGTATGAGGTTTGAGAGTAATTATAGTAGTTGTACAGGTAGGAGCAGTGAAAATATATGTAGCTGCAGTGGAGGCGCTGAGGAAAAAGGAAAGACAGGATGAAACTCAGTTTACTACCAAAATTGGGGGAAAAACTAGTTTGGGTCCCAGTTATTTCCTTTTGTAGATTTTCATTCCCGATTACACGTTTGATGCCCTATTATGCCGAAACTGGCTGTTCTCGCCCCCTTATCGCCTGACTTTACAGATAACTCTACTATGACATCCTCATATGAAGAATGAAATTAATCCCTAGCTCTAATTGTGATGGTTTGAGGGTTTAGGGTTTCATCACCTCAACTTCATATTTTCACAAAAAAAACATTTCCACTATTTAAAATATTTATTTAACTACGAAACTAACCCTAAAGTGAAGCTAAGCAGTTATTTGGCCTTGGTTCACAGGGTATAATAATGCCCTCTTGCCAGATGTAAAAGAGCATTATTATGCCTTACCCGCACTACTGCATTGTACTCATCATAGGGAGGAGTGTGATATCTCGAGGAAAACCACAAAGAGACATTCCGAGGCCCAGTACCAAATCAATCAGCAGACACATCTTGATTTATTGGAGAGAAAATTGTCAAAGATTTAGGGCTGAGGAGAACCAGCACCTACACTCGTGCCTTCACCTTCTGGAGTGAGAGGCCTCTTGGATCAAGAGGCCTCTTAAGGTTAATTCACACTTATCGCATGGTTCTCACAATGATAGGCCCTAACTTGGAAATAGTCACCGCGGTAGCAAAACAGCCACTAACCCTAATATCAAAACTAACTATTCTATGACCGTTAATCCTAATGTATCTTTTGTTCACGCACAGGGTTTAGGATGTTTCTCTTGAATTTGAATAACCATGGGTGTCAAGTATTTGGAAAGAAAAAGTCGAATTCAAAGAACCATTGGTTTTGGGTATTTGGAAAACCTCAAAGAAATCAACAGGTTTCATGAAAGAACAGGCAAAGAATCGATGGATTTCTTTGCCACCTCAAGCTCCAAAGATCCTGAAAACCCACCAAGGGACAAATTGGAGCTAGTTCACTCACAGTTATCAGGTTTGGGTTTAGATTAGGGTTAGAGTTTAAGGTTAAGGTTAGGTTTTGTAGGCAACAATATCACATATTATAGAAAAGCCCATAGGGTGCTTATAGCAATGTACCAACCTTACTTTACAGCTGAACTGGGGTTTAAGTTAGGGTTAGAAGTTGGGTATCAGAGGCAAAAATAAAACCCTAAACCTGGTAAGAAATGGTCAGAATTTCAATTTCCACAGAATTTCCAGCCTACTGAGATTGGTGGGAGACTGGACAAGCTGTGAGTAGATTGGTTGATTGATTGATTGATTGATTGATTGATTTCCAAAGAGTGGATTTTAAAGGAGAAATCTGAAGAGGTCTCACCACCAGAGGAAATCCTTCAGAGGATTTTGCATATTTGCCCCAAAGTCCAGTTGACAAATCTCTGTTAAGAAAGCATGAAGTGCAGAAGCAAATTTCTAGCAAGTTCTAGATTGGTGATCCTGTAGATCCTTCTTCCATGAAGTTGTACATCATTAGTAGGCTAGTACCCAATTCTCCAAAGATTTCCTAAATATCTTCCCCTCTCATTCATCTCATAGCAGCAGATGATCATGGCAACAATGTGATGACTGATCGCTACTGCTGCTGCTGCTGCGGCTGCTGCTACTACTGCTAGTACAACTTACAAGTGATCTATTTTTCAGCTGATCTTCTGATCACTTGAGAATGAAATCAACAAGGAATGATTCTTGTGAAGAGATTTGTCAGGAGATTTAGGGTTTAGGATTTAGGGAACATGGGGGACTGGAAAACCTGAGAAAAAAGGGGAGTCAGAAGTAACTAGTAGTGGTCGGTGAGGGAGCTGGGATCCACCACCTAGTGAACCCTCACCAAGAAGCAAGGAATTGAAATTTTACCCTAATCAACCTTTAGGATTTTGAGAATATTGGGGGAAGAATTATGTAGTCAAGGTTTAGAGTTTTGGACACACATGAAATTGAATTCAGTTGATGTTCACATCTGCTGCCTCAGAAATGTCCTGTGGTACATACAGAATGTCTCTCTCTGAGTGTTTTGAAGATGAGAGAGGGAGAGTACATGGCAGCATATGATCTAAACAGCCATTGAATAAAGCCCAGATCTTGTTGAAATGCATTCATTTCCATCATACATAAAATTATATGTTTGAACGATCCTTGATCACAAAGCATTTAGAAGTCACTTTATCCACAGCCTCTTCATCGTTGCTTGAGTGTACAGCAACATTCTTCAGCTTCATATTTCCCTGAGGATACTCCTCTATTTGCAGTCATGCTCTGCAAGAGATGCTTGCGGAGAGTTCAGTGATCTTGCAAAATCTCTTTAGTGCTTTGTAGCTGGTGAGCTGTTGAAGTGCCTGCCTCGCTTGAAATGAGAAATCTTTACTCATCAAGGTTAGCTTGCCATTAGGAATCATGGTTGAGAGAGATGACAGTTCAAGAATGTGCTTCATCAACCCAGCCCTGGAGTTTCAGGTAACTTGACTTCTTCTTGCATCTATCTTCTGGGGTAACAATTGATGCTGCCTTCAACATTGCCCAGACTCCTGTGCTGCATCAGTTTTGAAGCCCTCCTTATATACCTGGATGCAGATCAGATACCCACCCTTCCTCTCAAAGTGAGAGGTCTTCTCAAGGATGTCAAAGGATCACAGTTACCCAAACAATCAAATGAATGTTGACATAGTCTTCCCTTTTTTCTTTGCATCCCTGAACAGAAAACATACAGAAATTCAGCATCTGGGTTTAGGAGCAAAATCTTTTTTTCAGTAGTGGGTGCCGCCTCACTACCCACCAAACAGAAAACAACCAAAATCTAACAAATGGGTGGCATCATACATGATTTGGGATTCATATCTGTGTGCTTTCTTATCAAACCCACAATTTCAGTCTCTGAATTTGAAACCTATGGAGGAAGAATTCCTCTACTGGGATTGGAACACACTACGTACTGTAGAATAGACTTGAAGAATGAATGTCAGGTACACCGAGAGTACCAGACTTCAACAATGTGGAGGGTGAACTTGTTGAACATTATTTTTTTTTCAAAAGTCATGATGAATTCTACTATATATGCTGTAATCCAGCAACAACTAAAACTCTTAGAGGGTTGTGGAGCACATGGGACATCCTAAACCCTAAACTGTGGAAGCAGGATGGGGGGGGCGCTTTCTGTACCTCACAAAGGAAGAACTGGACAAGCATGACTTCATGGGTAGAAAGAAAACCACAACATCACTTGTCACAGGTATGTTTAAGCTGCAAATCAGTGGAGGACAAACAAAGCCAATCAGTCTCTCTCCCTTCTTCAGGTGGTCAGTTCTTTATACTCTCTACAAAGAATCAGACATGACACAAGATATGGACCTATATGTTGCAAACTGCCTAAAAAAACAAAAATGCAAATGCCAATTCCTTCACAAAAAATGCAACAATCCACAGATCATGAACAATCCACCCATTACCTCATCATAGATAACCATACTCTCTCATGGTCCTGCGAGTGAACAAAGGGACTGAAAATAGAGAGCACCATTGTAGATTCAAGTAGCTGGATATGTGCTTGGTGATGTTTAGCACCCACCAAGTAAAAAATTCAGCTGCCATGACCACCACCACACTGCAATTCCTAATGCTCCCAGTTTTAGAAAAATCACAAAGATCCCAATCCCACTCCAAAAATCTTCCTCGTGAGTTCAATCCCAGATTTGCAGATTGAATGACTGTTTCCAATGAAGTCATTCTCTGCCTTCTCAAACATTGGCAACAAAATCCACAACTTGGTTAATCCTCTGGAAGGAAGGAACGAGGAACGAGGAACAATCGATCCTGTATTGCACACCATCAACCAAAAACAGAGTAGATTGATAAATGATGCATATGGGCTAGAGATTAAATTTTGATTTGAGAGAGCCCTCACAAAGAACTTATGGATTCTTTGAGAGTTCATTTGCGGTTTTGCTGACTCACAAGGCCATTTGCAATGCTTAACTTAATTCGACACCATTTGCATATGATCCAACAGAAATCAGGCAATAAGTCTTGATACTTGTCAACACTATCGTGTTGTTGGTGTTGGCATTAAGCTTGGCAACATGGGTTGATTTTGACACACCTTTTATCACCATGAATTGATTATAACATGATTTCATCAATATGAATTCGAGGTTTTTTGGTGTCTACATAGAAGTTGTGTCAATATGACTTAGAGACAAGTCCATCTTAATATAGTCATCTGTACTATGAGTTGGTGTCAACTTAGGACAATATAATTGTGTTCATATGAATGTACCTAAAGGTGTTGCACAAATGTTCACGCCATTGTCGATAGACAAACAATTTTAACCATACTTTGATGATTTTCTTCATTATAAGAAGTTTGGGAAAGGTAAATCAAAATGGACCATAGCTTATATTTGATTAGTTTGCACCCAAGCTAAAAATTCAACATTTCTATGAAGAAAAGGTTTTCCCTTACTAACTTTGACCTTCAATTTTTAATTCTTTTCACCTTTTTCAATATTTTAATTTTTCATGCCAAATGTTTTTAACATTGAATTTTTCTTGGTATTTTTTTTGTAGATTTACAAGCAAAATAATCAATTTTCAAGAAATTTTGCAATTATGGGACGAAAGCATTTTTTTTGCCACAATAAGCATGTTGCTATCAAAATTATAATTATTTGTGCATCACCTCTTGTTACATGGTATATTTTTCGAGTTATTGTGGACTATAATTCTTTTGGTGTTGACAACTTGTGTTTTGAAGGAATCACATGTGTGTTGATTGTTAAATGGTGCATTATATTCAACCATAGCTTAAAGCTTAGGAAAGGAACTAACAATCCATCTTTTTTAAAGAATTTGATGAAAGACATGATTTAAGAATTGATGTTGAGTTAGGAATGCTCGCTTTGAATATCAAGTTCAACAAATATGTTTTGTCCTTGATTTTTTTCCTTTCATTTTTAAGGGGCTATAGAAACATAATAACTCACAATTTGTATTGTTTTTGAAGTTAGATCCTAGACATAAAAAAAACCTTCATCTAGAGTATTCATGTATTGGTATTGAACAAAAGGTGACAATTGTTGAGAAATATGATATGAAATAATCATTTTGTATGTTCCTAAAATGCCATTAGTTGGCATTTTAGGAACATACGAAATGTTTGCATTCATTATTGGAATCTAATAGTGGTTTTGGAAATTGAAAAAATGATGAAGATTGCATCATTTGTAAATAATCTAGCTACCTCAACATAGATAGCATGGTCAAAATGGCTAGTTGTGGGGTCCCTTTCATTGTATTTTTTGAATAGTTTTCAAAACTAAATTTGTCTTACAATAATAGACCTTGCAATTTCAAAAATTATTTATAGAAAATATTTTTAAATTTCTTTTTACTATTATTGAGTTATGATAAGTGTTTTAATTATCATTATTATGCCGTATTTTGTAAATGAAAGAATTATGCAATTTAATTAATAGTCAATCCTTTCATATTGTACAAATTGAATTCAAATTTCTTTCACAAATGGTTTCCTAAAGTGAAAGCTCTAAAGAAACCATTTGAAGTAAAACATAGGTTTTGGAATGTTTTCCATGTGCAAGTTGGCCCCATTTCCTTGGCCTAGTTGCATAGAAAGGAATTCCCAATTAGAAGAAGAAAAAAGTTGTGAACTAAACTATGAAACTTATTTCTTGGAGAAAAGTTGTAACCCTAGAAAAGAGCTTCCCAATGGCATATTAAATTCCAAATCAAAGCTTATTTGACCTTTTTATTAAATGTTTTAGTGGGGAGGAGTTGCAAATTGTAGATTGTTTTAAACTTTTGAACTTTCCAAGTTTTGTAATGATTGGGCTATCTAATTAGAAACTTTACGGTTTTATTATTTTAAAAAATTAGACTAATATTTGTGGGGTGACCTTTTGAAGAATCATTGGAAATTTGGTAGTGGCATTGATCAACCTTAATGTCAACACCACTTCTACCAAAAGTCTTTGGGTAACTCTACAAGATGGATAACACTAATTTTCATTTAGTATTTAAGGTTTGGATTTTAAAATAAAACCATTATTTGTTTTCTTTTTTCTTGAAATTTTTTCAGGAAATCGCAACTTAAGCATTCAAGTGCATTTTTTACCATTTTTTACAATTATTTCCAATAGGAATATAGAAATACATTTTTGTAAAAAAAATAAAATTATTTCAACATTTGTTATCTTGTTTTTATTGTTGAATTCTATTTTTTTTAATTAAATGTGTTTGATCACTACGTAATTAATTTCTACAACAAAAATGTGTTTAAGACTCGAGCATTTTTGAGAGTTTTGCCATATCCTACCAAAAGTCATTTTGATAGAACCTTTTCTACAAGTGTTCTTCAACTTTTATAAAAATCTAGTACTACAAAGTTATGTAAAGTTTCCTACAAGAGTATTCCTCCTACGTACTTGTTTTTCCAAGTGACATATTCAATTAGTAGATTTGTCAAATGGGTTTATAAAAGTCAAATTGCCAATTTGACTTTCAACCTCTCAAATGGCCATAATTTAAGTTTCAAGTCTTTAAGTTGGGAATGGAACTCACTTTAGATAATCAATTTTCAAGACCTTTCCAATGGTCTAAAAAGGGCCAAATTTGAACAAGGTTTGGTCTAACAACCCTTCCTCCAAAATTTTGGGATACCCTAGGACTATTAACTTTCAAAATGAAAATCCAATTGGGAGTGTTGATATTCTCATTCACCTTGAGTCCCAGAATACTCTCCTAACTTGCTTTTCTATTATGTTTTAACCTTTGACAAAAACCTAAGGTTAAAGTTGCAAAAAGAATCGGCTTGATTACACTTCACTAAAGAAAACATTCATTTTCATCTGCAAATTGGCCCCGCTTTCTTCCCAAGTTGCTAGGGGGGAGAACATGTTAAGCAAAGTTCCCTAGGGAAATGAAGAATTGAGGCCATGTTTTCCCCCAAAGAGATGTTTGGCTACATTTCCCTAATGAAAACATCTAAAGAAGTTGCAATACTTTTTTCTTTTTTTTAAACTACACAATAAATGAATTTACATCCATAATCCCCAAAAAATTTCCATGATACAATTTTGATTTTTCAAATTTTTCATCCATTGTTTGATTTCTCATTTGTTGGGTCTTTGCACATAAAAGTGTGCATTTTCTAGGTCACATTACAATTTTTGATGGGAGTATGATTTTACATAGGTTAATATATTTTTGGTACTATGAGCAAATGTTTAAAATGACTCTTTTTTTTTAATAGCATGGGAAATATTTATGACATTTTTTTAAAAAAAATGAAGATATACCAAATTATCTCCTAAAAATAGACTTTCTAAGTTAGGCTACAAATTGGGTCACTATCTATAATTTGTGGAATGGACACATTAAACACACGTAACTTATGCAAATGGATGCAACGTTGTATGTGATATGGTTTAATGAATAGAACAAAATATTAAATTAAATCATGAAAATAAGTATTCTACAAGGTTTTTTAAATGTGTGGCCTAAATTGTTTAAAAAGTTTTTGAAAATCACATATTGATAAATTTATTATTATTTAAACAAAACATTGATAGTATGTAGGATTTTCAATGGAAACCTTTTTTGAATTTTCAAATTGTTAGTTTCTAAAAGAATGGTTGTCAATTTGAAATTGTAACTACTTATTTTACATTGTGAAAATGACAAAATATGAATTCCATATCCATCGTTTTTGAGCCACCTTAATATGCCAAGACCCTATTATTCAATTTTTTGGAACATTTAATCCATTATGCAATTTTGATTCCCCAACTTTTCATTATTGTGCAAGTGTTTTTCCCATTTGCCATCCATCATGCAATTTTTCATTCATTGTACAACCATTCAAAATTTAGTTGCTGATGAAAATAACAAAAATTAAAATGTTATCTAATTTTAGTGGGGAAGAGACATTTTCTTCAACTAGGCAACACATTAACAAAGCAACATCCAACATTCACGGGGATGCAATTAACTCCAATAATTGATCTTTAGTTGCTTTAATAACCTCCTTTTTTTGTGTAAAATTTTTATTCCACATCATTTTTCTTGTATTTTTCCTTTGAATGTACTTTTTAAAAATAATTTAAAATAATTTTGGTCATGCTAGTTTTTGGCTATAACATTATATAAAAAGACATATAATAGTATAAATTTTGACATATTAAATCATATGTATATTCAACCATTTAACATTCACGATGATTTGTCGCAAAGAAAATATTTCCAATATCCATAAAGATAAGCTACCATAACTATGACAAAGAATAAATCATTTTTGTTGAAACATTTATTTATTTTAGAAAAGAAGGTTTGGGAAACAATTCCAAAATGAAGGTATTACCAAAATTTGAAAGTTGTGAGTTTCATTATTGTAGATTTACCAAGCTTTAGTATATTTTAAAAATTCAACTAAACCTTTTGCAAATTATTTTGTGCCAAACATCAATTATAGATATTACAAAACATATTTAAATCACAACCCTTTTTACATGTGCAAAAACATGAACATGCACAACAACATTTGTAAAATTATGTTTAAAATTATGTTTAAATGGAAACATACCATGAAAAAACATAGAACATTAGAATGTTGAACAAGATTATGTTACAAAATAATATTTTAAATTGGTGTTGATCAAAGTAAAAACTAATTGGAAAATTGCTTCTATTGATATGTTTTGGGGGAGTCAAATGGAAGAAGCTTCCATAAAAGCTTCCAAAGGGAAAACCATCCAAAAAACCTTTTTGATTTAAAAATAATAATCAATATGGATGAATAAATGATGAATGTATTTCTTTCATTGGATGAAACATGGAGGATGAAGTTAATATAATGTGAATGAAAATATATATTCATGGATAATTTTTAATTCACATGCAACAAACTTTGATGATTTTCATGCATCATGAATGAAATATGGACATTCACCATGATGAATTTTATCCATGAGCATTAAATTAATTCACATGCACTATTACATAGCATAGTTTTTATGTTAATTTTATGGTTAAAATTTTAATCACAATGGACAATGGATAAAAATGTCTTCAATCAAATCAAACCATTTGTTTATGCCAAAATTTTGATTATCTTTTGAATTGAGGTGATTATACAAAATTATTAGAATTAGGATGACTAAAGCTATTAATTGATGTGGCAATATTCATTTTACAAATGAAATTTTACTAATATATTATTATATTAATAATTTAACAAAAATAATAATATATTGTGTGACTTGAACTATGGAACAAATCCACAATTACAACCCTATTATATAATTAGGTAATTTGATAATCAAGTTAATTACACATGAATTTTTAGTATCATTCTTAAATTTAATTCATTTTTAGTTTGATAATTTCATTGAAAATGATAATGCCTTTTAATTTCAAGAATTAAAATTTATTACAAAAATTTTAAGTCTATTTATTTAAAATTAATTGAATTGATTGATTTATTTATTTATTCCAATGATAAAAACAAAAAATATTTTTTATATTTTGATTTGGGCAAAAAGAAAAGTATAATAATAAATTTTAAACCTATATTTAGAAATTTCACAATGAAATAAATTTCACTTTTTTAATGAGATAATTAAAATTCACATTTGTTTTGAAAAATAAAATAAAATTTTATGGTTTTTAATTAAAATTTTAAAAAATTAAATTATTTTAAGTTTCAGATTTACATTAGTTATGTTTTATGTTTTGTAATAAACTAGAGAAAAAAATTCAATTCAATTTTTCATTTTCTCACATGTCATTTTGTTATATTTCAAATTGTGTCCCTTATTTTAATTTTTATGTGAATAGTTAAAAATAGAAAATGAGAAGTTGATAATCATAATTTACTTTCTTTTTTTTATAATTCATTTCAAAAAATTACATGATACATATTTTAATTATTATATTGTCACATCATGAAAAGTAACATTATAATCAAAATCAATCATATCTAGATGATCGATTTTAATCACATTAATCACATTAGTTGAATGAAACAAATCTGGCACATATGTCACATGTCCAACATAATGTTCATTTTGACTAAAATCAAAACAAACATACCTAGTTTTGATTTTGGTCAAATCAAACATATTCAATCATTTCAAACAAATGGTCTTGAATTTACAATCATCATAATCATGACATTACTAGTGGAAAAACCATGTTTTTGTAATAGTGATGTGAACTATCATATTAAATGCTTTATTTTTTAAATGAATTTTTAAATAATAATATATGTTTTATGATTTATGTTGGATTAATTGAGTTTATTTTATGGGTTTTAGTATTTTAACTTTTAACTTTTTGTTGTACTATATTAATTTAGTTAAATCTCTATCCACATCTCTTGGGTGTTATTTGCCCAAAATTTTGTAATCAGTTAATTCTTTTGATCCCCCCACTTCCTATATGTGTGGTCATTAGTAGGTGAATAAGAAGAAAAGAAATAATTACATTAAAAATTTACAATGTATTGCCATTGTATGTTAAATTTTGGTTCCTTGGTTCCTCATTTTATCATACTTTATCATTTGTTAGGTGTATAAATTGTGCAAGAAAGATAAAAAATTGTATTCGTAGGAAAGAGGCCCAAGTTCTTAGGCATCAAAAATTTTAGATTGGTCAAAAAATCAACCCTTCTCTTGCATAAACACTAGGGGTTTTCTTCACTTTGTTATTTTTTTTAAATTTTTTTTTTCACCATTTCAAATTTTGTTTTCCCTCCACTATCTCCCAAGATTGTTCTTGTTTAGATTGTTTTGTTTCTTAGGTTTTTATGCCCATTGTATTATCCATGAATTTTCTTTTCCTTTCCACTCATCATGGCACTGTAATTGTTTTATGATTTGATTTGATTTTTTTCAATGTTTCCATTGCTATTGTTATCATTGGTTTATTTGGTGATTTCTTTTTTTGTGCATTAATTTTTTGGTGAAATGTTTTGGTTTCATTTATCAAATGTGATTTACATTCGACAACTTTTGATTTAGATTTGACAACTTTTGAAGAATGTGATGTAGTTGATGTACCAAAACATGTTTGCTCAAATGAAGATTTTCTTTTTTTTGCAAAATTTCAATTTATTTGCCAAAGATTATATGGAAGGTGTTGTTGATATCGGAGTCTTTAAAAGTTTTCAAGTGTTATCAATGCCACTTTTTATGGTGCTCCATTAAATTATTTAATCTTATCATTGTGGGTGTTCATCATGAAAGCACACAACCTATTGAAAGCATTGCTATTGGTGTTGTTCATCATGTTAAAAATGAGTTTGAAGATTTTTCTCTTGTTGACAAGGTTGTTTGAGATGCATTTGTCAAACAAAACATTGGTGTGCATGAAATTTGTTCATTAGAAAATATCCAAAAATTTTGTCATTTTTAATGGTGATACCACAATATTAATGCTTCTAATCCCACATAGTAACGGGTTTCAAAATGTCAACAATACTAAGCTACATAAGGAGTATGCTGGTGGCATGTTTTGCAATAAATATATTGAGTTTTGGGTTAATAATTCATTTGACACATGTTGAGTTTTAAATATTTCTAACAACATTGAGAACCTTTTGAAAAAGGCAAACATACATGAATTTGGTAATGAATGAAATGATAAAAAGAGAAGTAAAGGTTCATGTGAGATTTGGGTCCTAGATCATGTTACCAATTCAACTCAAAAAAATTCTTATAATATTTTATATTGTAATGCACTTTGTGTATTGATGTGCATGTGGTGGTGATGGTAGGTGTGTGATAAATTCATGTCAAGGAAAAAAACTTTAAAAATCTACAACATGATTTTAGGAATTAGACAACATCAATATGCCAACATCTACCTATCCTAAACATTTTAATCTAAATGAAATTGAAAGAATGTATTGGAAATTGTGAGTCTAATGGTTAATATTAGTTTTTGGTATTGTGAATTTAATATGTCCAAGTGATTATTGCAAAATGGAAATTGGTATTTATTTGTTTCCATTGTGTTTAACTCCATGATTTTTGGAACAATCTATTGATGTTGTGGTGCTTGGACATGTTTGAAAGCACCAGAATGTTCATACATTCATTCTAAATTGGAAACTCCCAATGGTGGTCAATGAACAATATTGTTTGAATTTCAATGTAAAGCTTGTGAAGACATTTTGGTCTTTAGTTTCACTCTTGATGTCATGTGATAGAATAAAATTGTTTGTGATCTTAAATATTGTACTCATGACATCGAGAGTATGAAGTAAGCATCAACATTCCTGATTAAAATATTTTCAACTACCTTGGCATTGACAAAGATTTATAGAGTGGTTTAGAAAGTTTCATGAAATTGTGACATCCATTTTTAACACGTTATTTCGTTATTTTAGTACACCTCAAGATACAACTCATCATGTGGTGAACATCTTCAATACTCCATTTAAAATATTGTGTTGTTTTAGTTCCAAATAATAGAATCAAGAACAAGGGTGAAACATTGTTTAAAAGTGCATAAGTTGCCATAACACAAGAAAGAAAAAAAAATGTGATAAGGAAATGAAATTGTTGCCATTTTTGTCCCATTTCCAAATTGTTCAAGTTTCAATAACTAGAGATATATTGAACAAACTATTATTTAATAGATTTGTTTTACAACAGGAAAAAGGCAAACCCTTTTCATCTTCAAATGCATGAAGCTAACAATTGATGACTTGGGTTTTTTCCTTTGTTCAAGCTATTTAGTATTTTCCATGGTTGATGGAAAATTTGTCATATACTAAAGCATCAATTAAAATGATAGAAATGCAAAGTTGAAAATACTTATTGTGATAGAATGTTTGAAACAAGTTAGTGAAGGATAATAGAGAGATGTAATAACAATTCTTTTGAAATATTATTGTTGTACATATAAGCCTATTCATGGATGAATATAGACCTAAAAACCATCCAACCCATAGGATGAAAATATAAATAGTTGCATGAATGACCAAAAATTTGAATTTCTATAGTTGCAAATTTGATTTTTAATCCTAAAATCTAAACTATAATTGAACTATAATTGACCTATTTGAGATGATGGATAGTAATGGGACAACTATGGTTCCAAAATTGTAGTAGTTCCTAAACAAGTTTTCTTTGATCAAAAAAATTGTTGCTTATGTGGAAAATGAAGGGTTCAACTTGCAAACTTGTGCAAATGCTTTGAATTCAATTATGTAATGTCATAATTTGGCCATGTTGGAGTCATTTGATGGTTCATGCTTTGGGCACGTACATTTTCAAAGGCTTGTCAACATGCTATTATAGAGTACAATGTGGTTCATGGTTTGAACTATGCATCTATAAAAGTTGTTCAAGTTGACATCCACAAATGCATTACTTAGCCAATTATTTTTGTAAAGGTAAGCAAGCATGGGACAAAGTTTGCATAGATTAAGGTTTCAAAAACGAAACATGCCATGAATATGAAGAAACCTAATTTGACTACTTTATTTGTTTTGTAAAATCAAATTATTCCCAATTCAACTATTGTGATTTCTTTTTTAGAAACCTAACTATTCCTAATCTAACTATTATGATTTTTTTTCAAAAATATTATTATTTTTCAATTTGATTATTATGATTTCTTTTTTAAAATTTGGCTACTATGTTTTTTTTTCAAGAAATAGACACACATGTCATATATGTTGTGGTTCATGACTATTTTTAATTTACATTTCAATTATTGATTGTAGGTCCACAAGTAAAATACTACTATTCCAAGATGATTTGATTTTTAAAAATGTCATTACATTAACATTGAAAAGTTGTATACCCTTTCCAAAAATGGGTAATTTGCAATGCCTTGGTGCAAGTTTTGTCATTGGTAGTGAGTGGTTGTGTTATGAACCAAAAAGTTCTGCACATTGGTTACTCACATATGTTTTGCAATTTATCATTTCAACTTGTTGGGAGATTTGTGAAAAGATTTCATTTCTTCATGTTCTTACAACCTAGTTAAAGATGACATTTTGGATCATGGGTTGAAAGAATTCATGAAATTTGTTTGAAATAACAAGCATTGGAGGTTTTTCTACCCTTCATTTTTTTTTACATTTGACAAAAAAAAACCATAAAATGTTGGGATTGATACCAATCCAAGGTAAGACAAATGTTTGGTCAACATTTTTTTGGGTCATGAAATTTCTACCACTGTTGTTGAATATGGTCATAAATTCATTGTTGCATTTATTATTTGAGGCATACTAGTTGTCGAAGTTTATTTGATTTCCAAAAGTTGAAAATTTTAAATCCCAATTGGATTTTGAAAATTTCACACAAATTGGTGCATACGCTTACAAAACATTGTGTTGAAAGAACTTATTGAATTTCATTGTTATCTTGTTGATGCAAAAATTTGCAACTCTGTGCTTTATCTTAGTGAAACAAAAAAAAAACATAAGTTTTCAACCATTATTATACTAATGCAACAAATTCTTGGCATCTTGGCCAACTAAATTGAAATAAAATATATTTTCTCGATTGCAAGAATCTTCATTGCCCTTTGTAGATGCATGCTTCAAATTGATAAGCTAGAAAAGTTGATTTTTGTGAACAAAAGTTGGCCATCTAATACATGGATTGGTTGCTCGAAACCTATTAACCTTACATTTCTATGTGAAACAAAATCATATTTGATAAAAGAGCTATAGGTTGAATTTGAATATTAGATTTGCACAATTTTCTTTAAGGGGCATTATGTTACATTTTATTTTTCTTTTGTGTTTTTAAAAAAAAGTGTAGGTGGTTGAAAGCACAACTCTTTGATGGTGATATGTTGAAGTTTGCAAATGGTTGATGGTGATATGCAATCGAAGATTGAAACACATTAATGTATTGATGTTTCCATTGATGGTTGTTATTGCTAGGTTATAATGATGAGATGAACCTATAATCAACATTTATAGGCAATCTAGTCTTCCATTATTCCAAACTATGACCAAGTTACATGTTTTGAAGTTTCATTATGTTATGCATTATGTTCTGTTTTAGTTTTCTCATACATGTGTAATCACATTTGATTTGACATCTTGTGTGTGAGTTTGTTATGTGGCTTCTAACTTTTACATTTCTTGTTTATGTTTTGTGTCATGTTTTGTATGTGGATTGTGTGATTTGAAGGCAAAACTAGCAAGTTTTAAATAAGCGACAATTAAAACCACTTTTTACCACTTTATTTTCTTACAAGCTTTGTTAAACAAATTGTTGGTTGATGTTTGTGTCATGTCTTTTATGGAAAATTTGGTGAGTTTTAAATGAACCATAGTTAGTGCCATTTTTTATCACTTTCTTTTCATGCAAGCTTTGTTGGATAAACATGTGGTTAGTGTCTATGTCATGTCTTCTATGGCAAAACTAGCCAATTTTAAATGAACCATAATTGGTGCCACTTTTTACAACTTTTTTTTGGACAAACTTTGTGAAATAGATTAGTTGTTGTAGAAAATTAGCTAATTCTAAATGAATTATATAATTGGTGCCACTTTCTACAACATTCTTTTTGGCTAGACTTTGTTAGATAGATTGGTGGTGGAGTGTTTATGTCGAGTCTTTTATGAATGCGAGGTGGTTTAAAGGCAAAACTACCTTCTGTCAATCCTTAATCCTATGTGCATGTCTCTTTTATGTGTGAAAATCGCAAGTGTGCCATGTTATGAAAATTTTATATGTTTTGTGTCTTGTCTATTTGTTGCAAGTCTTTTGTCTTCATTGTGTGGCATTGGTGTGTCACTTATTTTATTTGTAGTTGACGTTTTTATCATATATTTAGTGTGTTGTTGTCAATGCTCTATGTTGACGGATATGAGTCAAAGGGTTAGAACCTCATAGAACAAGGGAGTTATTGAAAAAAAAACCCACAATTTGATAGAAGATATTTATTTTGATGCTTCACATTTTGAGTTAGTTTTTAAGAATTTGGATGTAATTATAATAAAAGTTGCAAAAAAAACTCATGGAACTTCTGAAAACTTTGTTTGTGGCTTGAATTTCAAGAATATGGGTCTTATTTTGGTCAAAGACCAAGGTCATGGTTTGACAAGGTATTTTGTTGAATACCCGATGAGTTGACTATCCGGGTATTTGTCAAAGAACCGTGTAATATACTTGGCAAGATCACTGGTCCAAACCCGCCCCCCACTTCATAGGTACTCCACAAAGACCCAGGCCCGGCCGGTTCTGTAAAAAAAAAAAAGAAAGAAAAATTCCCAACCAACGAGCCGGTTCTTTAAAAAAACATTTGTTTGCACAGCCCGGACCCGGCTACGAATCTTCGTCAAAAATCAAATACCCGCCCACACACTGGTTCAAACCCTAGCACGCTGCGCTTACACACGCCACACTCCCAGCGTAGCGAGCGCGCTTACACACGCCAACATACGCCACCCGTGAACGAAAACCGTCTCTCCGTCTTTTGCCCTAATCTGCCTGCGCTGCGCTTTTGTTGCTCTGCCTCTTCTCTTTTTTTTTTCTCTCTCTCTCTTTCCCTCTCTCTCTCTCGTCGTCATCTGCATCGTTTGCTGGTGCTCCGATTCAGTTGCGCGTCTGCGTTTTGCAAGCTTCGTCTTCGAAGGATTTCACCACGAGGTCACAAATTTCCCCCTCCCCGTCCTTTGTATCTTATTAACACTCCAATCAAAGATGCTGCTGCTGCTGCTTGATTGTTTGTTGTGGCATGGTGCAATTTCCATGCCGTCTGTTTTGTGATGGCTTCCTATATTGTTGTCTATAAACACCACACATGAACAAGAAATGCTTGATAAAGGACGAAGAGGAGGAAGAGGAAGAAGAAGAAGAATGAGGGGAAAGGCTTGAGAATCTGAAGTATTGTTAGGCTATGGTTCGTTTGTTTTTGGTAATCGTTCGTCTTCTTTCTTCTATGTTTTACGGCGATACGTCTCTTCTTAACTCGTGTAAGAATGGCTACTAGATTCTTAGTACAGTATGGCTAACGGCTGGCTGGCGTTATTGTTCTCCTCTCTATGTAATACACTATAGGTTAGTATGTCCGGTAGTGCCTATTCCAAAATGGTTTCTGGACTCCGGTTTTCTGTGTTACATGGTTTGTGGATGTGAACAGTGCTTGGGAAAACCGTTAGCTCATAAGTTATGTTTTGTAGCAAGAAGGTTTGGTTTGGTTTGGAGAGTGTTCTTTGCACTAACAAGGAGCTGGTGTATGGATGGGGGCAGATGAGGTAAACCTGATCTTGGTGGTGGTGCAGAACTGCAAGAAGGGTTTAGAAGAGTTTTGCATGTGATTGGGAAGGAGGGAGGGGAACTCAGAAGATCTTTGAGAATATGGCTGATCAACTAGATGATGATCGAGATGAGGAATGGTTCAAGGAGGTGTACGGAACAGAGTACACAGGGCCCCCAAAGGCACCACGGGGAGGGGACACACGACGAGAAGTGGCACCAGCTGCCAAGGCCAGCAACAAACGGTTGAGCACAAATGTGAGTGATTCAGAAGATGAAGATGAACCACGGGATCCAAATGCTGTCCCCACAGATTTTACAAGTAGGGAAGCCAAAGTGTGGGAAGCAAAGGCTAAGGCAGTAGAAAGAAACTGGAAGCGCAGGAAGGAAGAGGAGCTTACATGCCATCTCTGTGGTGAAGTTGGGCATTTTTCCCAGGTTTTTCTCTGATCACTTGAACCCTAAATGAAAATATATCCCTGATTTTGCCCTCCCTCACTCAGGGGTGAACGCATGCCTTGCAGGCTGGTACTGTTGTTGTTGTTGTGCTATTCCAGTTATAGCCAGTTATGTTGCAGCCAGATGCATGCATTGTTGAAAGGGATTGTACATTGGATTTGAGTTCAGGGCTGTCCAACTACATTGGGAGGCAATCGAAAGTCTGGGGAGGTAGTGGAGAGGATCCCTCTACGAGACAAGCGCTTGAAGCCCAGGATCATTGGCACAGGGGGGGCAATTATACAAGGTATTGAAAAGGACACCAATTGCCGGCTGAAACTGGAAGATAACCTGACTGCAGGGCCTGGAGCCTTCTTCGTGAAAATAACAGGCCCTGATAGAATGACTGTCATCAAAGCTGTCAATGCTGTCAGAAAGCTCGTAGATCAAGTTGAAGAGGAGTGGAAGCAGCAACCAGTTGGATGGAAGGCCCAAGGGGCTGAAAGAGGTTCCAGAGGGGGTGCCCCTGCAGTTAATCCTTTGATTACTGCTCAAATGCAGCACATTGCTGTGCAACGGCTGCAACATGTGAATCCTGGGTCTGGTCGCACAGAATCTGCCCCCCCTGTTGATGAGGAGAAGCGTACTATTGAACATATAGCATCACAACTGGAGGCTCGTAGGCAGTGGGAGGCCGTGTCAGGCTCTTCTCAGCATTCCCTGAATGGCTCTTATACAGAGGGTAAGTCAAGCCCTAAGCTTAAAGTACACCATTACTATTCTCACCCATTGCAGTTTCAAGGGACCAAAACAAGGTAGCAACCAAGTCTCTGAGATGACAACATTGGTTAGTATAGTACTTGGCTTTCCCATCTGTGGGAGCTATCTAGCACCCTCGTTTGGAGCTCCCCAGGTAAGTTTCCACCTGACCGATACTTGAGAATTTCTGTGCTTGCTGAACATGGAGTTCCAAATGGCACAACAAGGACCAACGATTGAGGGTGCAGTGGAAAGTTGCTTACACAATTGAGTCTGGGAAAGAGGACGGGCTTCTGTCTTATGATAACATGGGTTGCCATTTTCCTCACTTTCACTGTGGAAAATTGGGTACATTAGGGAGCCCATCATTTCCAACTAGAAGTTGGAGGACACCCCTCACACTTTCCCCCTCATTTCTTGAAGGCCGTACTGCTTCTGGAGCTGGGAGCATGTCAGCATCATTGGCTGTGAAAGGCCCAGGGCCCATAGATGGAGGGAGTACTTTCTACCCAGACAATGCAGGACTGTATCCTAATCAGGCTGAGCAAGGTATGGAGTTGGAATTGGAGTATGATGAACACAGCTTGGATGAACTTGAGCGTCGATTCCTGGAGGAGACCATTGAACTCACCAAAGACCAAAACAAGGAAGAAGACAAAGAGAATGCACGGCATCGCAAGGTTTGTTACTGTACCTGGTATTCTGCACTGAAACTGGTGACTCCTGCTTGTTAAGGTGAACAAGTCTCATCTTCTCTGCAGTGGGATATGAAGTTGGTTGGTTCTGATCAATACCCTGGCATCTGTTCTTGCATGGCTTATGTCTTTCTGACACTGGTATCTCTATCAGTGTCTCCTCACCTAGCTGTGTCTCCCAAAGGTTTGCTTCAACTGAGAAATGCAAGTGGATTGCTTCTTTCTAGTAGACAGGGTTTACATTTTGGTGATGTTTGTTGGCTGAATGCATCTGATACCCACCCTTTCTATCTGAAGAGATCATGTTGGTCATTGTAAAGTGGAGGGAGAGACTGTAGAGAGTTTGAGGTGTTTGCGGACAGGATCAGTTGCATTCTAAAAGACACTATTTTGCTGCTGTTAATGGCTGCAATTACAGAGCTACAGGTAGGTTATCCTGTGCTGGTTCCCTTTCTGGATGCAGATGTTGGTGTCTTGAAACATAAGTTAAACTGGTTTTGGGCATTGTGGGGGAGGGATTTGTATATACAATGAAGTTTCAATCACAAATATCTGGTGTAGTCCCTGAGGGTTCTCTTCAGTGGGGAAACTAACGTGCTGGAATACGAATGTGTTCATAAGAGGCAGGTTTGCCAACAGTACTCTTTTGTGCGTGCGGTGCAGATCTTGAGAGAGATCCAGGAGCAGTATCAGCAGAAGATGACACAATTGCGTGCAAAGCAAGCAAAACAACGTGAAGATTTTCTACGGCATGAAGCACATATGCGCTACCAGCAACCTCCTTCAACAGGCTATGGTCACTACCCATATGCTCGATCTGTTCCACCATACGATGACAGTTTACCACCTTATGATATGACCTATGAACAACCGATCCCCACTGATACCACACATGGCCACCCTTTGGTTTATGAGTCATATTCAGATGCTGGAGGGGCATCTTATAACAGAAAGCAGGGTTATGATGGTAGCAAGGTGCACAGCAAAAATCAGGTTTATGAAACATCTTCTCATCCATATGGGGGCTCTCCACCATACCCTGCATATGGGTGAATACTCAGTAGAGGAGAGATAGGAAAAGGGCTGAAGGCAGAAAGCACTGCAAAATTTGATTGGATGGCTTCGGGCTGGTGGAGCCTGCAAGTTCATTCGGTACTGGGCTAACTGGTGATCCAGTATGGTGGATTAAGGTATGTGGTGGCAACAGTACATCAAATTGTGGAGGTTTCTGATATATTTTCCTTATTGTGATCATTTAATGCAAAGAGTTTCTTGAATAGAAACTCAAAACTCTGAGTATCACTGGGGATTTCAAATGGATGGTTGCTGATGATGCCTCTTACACATTTTTTGTGCAGTAAGTTTAGCAACTTATAGGATTAGCATCCCACTCCAAAGTCAGTACAGTTGCCAGTATGAGGTGTTATGAATGGCTGTGAATCCAGATGTATGTTCAACTTAACGCTTTCCTTGTAACTACACTGACCCAAACACTGGTTGTCAGCAACTTGGATGACTATGTTTGCTATGTCACCAAGGCACTGTGCTTGGTGATGCAGTTTCTCCTTCATTAATTGTGTGGTTGTATTCTCACCTTTAATTTATCATATGTCTGCAGAGTGGTAATGCAGATCTTGGGCCATTTTTTACTGCAACAAATTTCAGTTTATAAGAAATTACAACAACTCTGTTGATGTTGTGCAGTGGAATTGCTGTCTAAATGTGAAATAGGGAAATTCTATATCAGAGTCTTAATCCCCTCTTGGTAAGTTGACATGGTTCAAAAACACATGCAACACCAGGAGCTAGTTCTGCATTTTTTGTCATGAAAATTGCAAACATAACTGCTAAAAATTGCAATGTCAAATTGATCTCTCTAAAACCAGCCTATGAAGCAGCGGCCTTAGAGAGCCCACTTCTTGGCCTCGCCCACAATAGAAAGCTTGATGCCCTTTTGCCTTGGGGAAGTGTAATCCAGGGCTTAGTTCCCTGTCCAATGGTGAACACATTCCCCATCCAAGTGGCAAACTGGTGGCCAGCAGCATCCACAACATGTATGACATCAAAGCTGCCTTTATGCTCTCCCGGTGCAGGATGACACCAATGTGACCTCTGTTTACATCCATCAGTCAACATGGCAATATTGCCAATGTCAAACTTGATGAATTCCACAACCTTGGCAGTTTCAATGTTGATCTTCAGTGTCATTCACCTTGATAAGCGGATCTGGATACCTGCCCAAGAAAAAGAACCCTCATCAAAACAAACAACAAAGGAACAATATATGTGAAGGAAGAACATTGCATCCCATGCAAATCAGGTTACAGAAGTGTTTCTACAAATCTGCATGGACATGAGGTAAAAAAAAGCAACAACTGTTTTCACTCTTCACTCTTTCCTAAACATCCCTACTACCTGATAGTCTGGCCATCAAAGGTTGTGATGTGTGGAACACCCTTCTCACCAAATCGAGCACTGCGAACTTTGCAGAGCTTATACTGCAAAGCCAACAAACAAGACAATCTGTTAGAAGTAGTACCGGAACACTGAAACAAAGAAGAAAGAGAGTGAGAAACATGTACAGTCAGTCACAGTTGAATGAAATGACTGCAATCAAGACCTTGGCATAGGTATGTGAAAAGAATGAGCAGAATAGCAGGAGTGCAAGTACCTTGGCTTCCTCTAAGTTAATGTGGTGGAGGGTAAACCATCCCTTGCTGTCATACAGCAATCAAAAGTTTTCATTGGTTTTGGCAATTGAAATGACATCTGCAGCCAAGTCACAGAGACAGAAATTATAGGGGGTGGATTTACATACACAAATCAACACCATATTACCTATGAAATTGTAGAGGAATCTCCACAACAAAAAATTTGAAAAAGTAACATGAAAATGAGTCAAAGTCTTTACAACCTTATGAGAGTCACTCACAAAGTGTCAGACCAACTTCTTCATCAACAGCAGTGATAAGCTGCCACTCATGACTAACCAACTGCTGACTTCATCAGCTCTGAAAATGTCAGCAGATCTAAGAAATCGGTACTTAATACTCTGCCCGAAATCTGGGCAAACCATTCTACAAAATCTCCGTCCTGTGTTTCTGTCACATTTCTGGTTACAATGGGGAGACTCAGTCATGATGTTGACAGCATCCTCATTCAAGGTACAACAACCTTGTGAGGGTAAGCTTCAATTTCATTTGAGCTGGTAGTTCTAAAAGCAAGCATCTAAGGCAAAGCTCTCCATACAAATACAAAAAATCAAGACCATACTCCATCTACACCCAAAAGGACATCACACATAACCTAAACTGAATGCAATGTTGCAGGCATGCCTACAAGCCCAAACACCATGGCTAACACTCCCCTGTGTAGCTAGCACTCCCCTGTGTATGTATACATTTAGCAGAAGAAACTAAGGACAAGAATCATGAAGAAGGTGATGGTCACCAAGCAGAGAATCTCAACATCTTCTGGTAGGTCCAAAGAAAGAACCTAGCCATGAAACCAGCTGGGTAGCATTTGTCAGTGCGGACCTTGCCATCAATGGCAATCAGCCGTTGCATCACAATACTACCACTTCACGGTATGTGAGGGCATATTTCAGCCTGTTCCTCGACATTACCACTGGAGGCAGACATTCCCTCTCCTTATGAGGTCCAGGTGATGGCTTTGTAGCCTGTCCACATCCCCCCTAACAAAAATGCACACTTTTGAACCATAAACAACAATTGAATTTTATTTTTCTCACACACAATTCTTGAACTCTAGTCCGTCTTTTGTCTCATACAACCTTTGGATGGAAATGTAAAATACTCACAAATGCTCTACCAAGCTTGTCAAGCATCCAGTGACGTGAAGCATTGAGTCTCTTCAAGTGCTTCTTCAAGCCACGAGCCCGCAGGAAGGCAAAAAATGATGGCCACCCCACAGAAAAACTTCAGCTTAACTCAAAACGGCGGGACCATACTAAACCATAACAGATTTTTAAAAAAAAGACTCAAAACGCTCCCTAGGCAGTGAGTAAGAAAACCGAAGAGAAAAAGCTCTCACATACCATGATAGCGGTGGAGAATCGCTAGCGATGGCGGCAGATCACCACCACCTCGCGTGCAACAACGCGAAGAAGCCCAAGCGCGAGAGAGCACGTAAACGTTTCCCCTCTCTGTGTGAATGTAGAAAACCCTAATTCCCTGACCTCACAGACTTCATCCACATTTTCTTATTGTCAGAAAATAAACTTCATCTAAATTTCATCAATATCATTCACTTTTGTGTCCCCAGTATGATAAAAATAAGACTAGATAAAGGAAGATATTTTAAAAATGACATTATTGTGACAAAATTTTGCTACACTTAAAAAAAAATTGGACCCATATTTTTTCGAAAATGAAGTGATTTTGAAAGTTTTCAATTACAAAAGTGAGGCAAAAAACAAACAAACAAACAAACAAACTTCCTTTAGTTTTCAGTGTGTAGCCAAAAATATAGAAGGATTATTAAAAAACTTTAGTTCATGTCTTGCTTATAGCTCAATCTGGCTAAACCCTCCTTAGAATAATCACCACTTTGGCTGCATTAAAAAATTCCGAAAAAAGACACTGTTTCAAATCAAATGCTTCAAACAAAATTTATTGGTTTTCTTTTCTGATTTTACTAATTTTGTGGCTAAAATGGTCTCACGATTGTTATTGTACTTCATGGTATTATTATTGTTGGTGAGATCTTTGGCAACACTGCTGGCTGCTGACAAGGAGAGAGAAATCTGAGCTTCAAGAATGATGCAAAATCTGGGCGGTTACAAAATCTGCAAAAAATGAATTCAATTTACTTCAATGTTACTTGGCTGCAAATGCAGCATTTTGTGCATTGGAATTTTTTTGTGAAAAAACGTTCTTAACCGATTTTCTGAAGTTGTTACAGTTGTTGCAAAGAGAATGATTGGAGTCTGTAGAGTTGCAAAGAGAAGAAATGGATTGTTTTCAAATAGAACAGTTGCAGTCCTCATGAAAGTTGCAAAGAGAAATTGAAATTGCTTTCAAAGAGAGTGGTGGCAGTCCTCACGAGTCCCCAGAGTTGTAAGAGAATAGACGTTTGTTTGTTTATTCCTTCCTTCCTTTCCTTTGCTTTCAAACTTCCTCTACAAGACTTTGACCTATATCCTCTACATTAGCTAGAGCACTCTCCTATATCATCCGCTTCTACACATTTTCAGTATACACGACTAAGTAGAAACCCAACAAGCCTTAAGGACCCACAGTAACAACAACAACAAAAACAAGAACACCAATAACAACCACCCATTGCCGATTTCCTGGCGGTGAAGAGAAAGCTCAACAAGGGTGAGCTCAGGATCATTGATTTACTCTTCTGTGTGCTCCTCCTGATTTGAAGCTCCCGTGTAGCCATGGTTTTTGATGTAGAAACTGATGGTGAGAGCAGTGGCAAAGATGACCCAAGCCAAGTAAGGTTTCAAAAGGTGACCAGCAACATGGTTGACACGTTGAAAAGCAGCGACGGTCAAGGCAACCAGAATAGCAAGTACGATGATATCAACCAGGGCCAAGCCGATGCTATGAGCTCCGAAGAAGAGAGCAGGCCATGCCAAGTTAAGCAGGAGCTGAGCTCCATAGAGAGCCAGAGGATAACCCTGTTTCTGGAAACCGCCATCTGCCCACACCAGCCATGAAGCCAGTCCCATGACTGGGTAGAGCACACTCCACGCAGCTCCAAACAGAAAACCCGGAGGATTCCACCAAGGCTTATCCAGCTGCTTGTACCAAGCTCCACTAGGACTGTTAACCAAACCATCCACGATCCCAGCAATCAAAGGGATCCCAACTGCAATCAGCAGACTGGGTACCCCTGGCTTCTTCACCACTTCCGCAGCTTTTTTCCTGTAACTCTTCTCCAGGTACTTCTTGTCCGTCTCATCTGGTGGCAGCACCTGAGCTCCATCGTCCCTGTTGCTGGTCCGCTGCGTCAATCCCTCTGCTGCACTCATGATGCTCTTGCTCCTGTTGCTCTTGTTGCTCTTGTTTTGTATTTCAGGAAAACAAATTCCTTTTCAATGCCTCCAAAACCTTTGAAATTTTTTCCTCTTCAGTCTCAAAATTTGTACTGCAAACACAAAGATCTTTCTTTCCTCCACAGATCGCTGCAAAAAAACCCAAATTCTCGAGAGGATGAATCCACGGAGCTGCAAAGACGCTGATTATGAACCCGACGAGAACCGACGAGAACCGACGCATGCATTGCAGCGCGACGGCAAGAGCCTCAGCCTGGATCAGCCACCTGGCAGTCTGTTGTACAGACACCTGGCATTCCAGCTGTCGTTATCAAATTGGGCTTTTTGGATTTCTGTCAATTTTTTCCCACTAGCCAGCCTAGCCAATATGAAAAAAAGTCAAAAAATTAAAACAGCTAAACTCAAGTGCTTTATGAGATTGTCAATAGCCATAATTTGACCAAAAATTAAGAAAAATTGCCAGATTTTCTACACATGGCTCACCTTAGTACTCTTTTACTTTCATATTTAGCTTGTAGCCAAATTAATTATTATTCTAATGATGAGTCACCATAGTTATTATTTATTATTTTTAATGATGAGTCACCATAATTATTAATAATTATTCTAGTGATGAGTCACCATGGGTGTTTGTTGTTCTTTCCCAATTTTCCAAAAAAAATCTTTTAGAAATTCTATTTTTCAAGATAATTTTCTTTTCACAATCCATATTCATGGATCTTGTTCCAATTTTGTTTCCAACTAAGGATTGTTTTGGGCAATGAGAGGTTTGATGATTTTGGAAGGGGAAAGGGTTGTTTGCTTGAACAAATATATTATTTGGATTTACTTATCTATCAAAACTTCATGCACCATGTAGGTGTGGCCCGCAGACCAAATTGTGTAAATACTTTAATCAAATCATCTTTAGCACACACAAACAAAGTGGTGGTCATTGGTAACAAGTAATTTTATGTAACAAGATATTGTGTTTTAGATTCAATTATAGAGTATAGTAGCTTAAGGGATTTTGGGCCCCTAGGTACCTACCTAATAGGTCTATTTTTATGTAAGGATTTTGGAAAGATGATATTTTTTGGCTTGTGTTGAAACTTGAGATTAGTTATTACAGAGTTATGATATCTTTAAGGATTTTGCTTTCTTTTAGAGGATTTTTTTGGAAGAAGATTATATTTTTTGCATGGTGAAATTATATTTGAGTTTCCATAATTCTTCTTCTTTTGCCTTAAAATACTTTTTAATGTTAATGGCAAGGCTACAGTGTGACACACCCCTTGTTATTGTTGAATTCATATGTCATATAACGGTTTTGTTCAACTTTGGTCATTATGAATGATTGGTTATAAGACTGTTTGCTCAGCCAATGTGTTTTCTAATCTTTAAGATTTGGGGTTGCAGATTTTGTCATTTTCTTCACCACATTATATGGCATATTCTTTCATCCATTATCATACATTTGTAATAGTGACCAAAATGATTGTTGAACATGATTTTTAAAAATAAAAATCGTTGCATCTGTGATCCCAGACCATAATTTCATAAAATGACCTCATCTTTGCCCATTATGTTGAGTGTGTCACTGAAGCTTGCCCTAAGGGACGCACATGGCACTTTACCCAACATAATAGGCAAGGCATATGGAGGTTTTGATTTTAGTTTGATTTTTCATTGGGTTTTGGTTTTTCTTCGGGTTAATTGTTTGTGAGAATTTGTAATTTTGGTTATAGAAGTGTGAGAAGGGAGAATGAATGTTGTGTAGTTTTTTTTTTAACGAGTTTTTTAGAATTGGCTTGGGTTTTCTTACATGGAGATTGAATTTGTGGTTCTATAAGGAGTGGTAGACAATTTTTGTCACAAAATTTTGATATTGTTGCTTTGTGTGGGATATTTTGATGGTTGAAGCAACTTGTGCCATCTCCACACTCTTTTTAAAAATCCAATAAGAGGTTTTTAATGCTGAAATAATATCAAGCATTGATGTTTAGTTCAATTGAGGTGTCGGTATTAAGTGTGTATCTAGCTCACAAATTACAATGGCATGATATAATTTTTCTTGAGTTTTTTTTAATTCTTTGTTCACTTGGATGTTTTAAGTAACTTCAATGATGCAAAAGGTAAATACAAATTCTAGTGCAAGTAGCATTATAATGCAAAATTTGCAATTTTCTACTACATTTTAAAAATCAATGTAAAGTTCTTTGTTTGTTGATTTTGTTTTCACTTGGTTACACCAACCATAATATCGGAAAAGAAGACAAAGGACCAAAAGTAACATATATTGTAATTTTTTACAATTTTGACATTGATTAAAATCATTTTCAATAATTGTCAATTTTTTTCAAAATTAATTATTTAAAGTGCCAAAATAAAACAAAATTGCAAGTGCTAAAAATTTCAAGGGATTAAGTTTCCTTTTGAAAGATTAGCAACTAAGGTTTCTATTGGGGTATATGACTATTTTATTTTTTTTAAGTTGATTTTTGTACGTCTTTTTTTTAATATATTTCTATCACACATTCTATTACCTTTATATACTTTAAGAATGAAAGGTGGATGCAAGATTCATTGTTTCACTTCCACTATTGACAAGTTTTGTACTCCATAAAAGTCCAAAACGACATTAGTTAAATGATGAGCTAGTAATTTGTTCTTATTTTATTGGTCAAACATATGTCATGGAATGATAGGAGTTCATATTAGTAATGCCCCATGTATATTTTGTGGAAACATTCTTTTGTGAGGGAACAAAATTGAAAAATAGTTTAGATTGCACCTTCTATGGACTTATGAAAATATGGTCCAATTATGACCATTGAAAAGTCCATGACTATCATTTGGCTAAAATTTTCATGGGAAGGATTTTTTATTTGAGTTTCCCATCTCATATTATAACCTATATTGAATCAATATAACACATTTGGAACATAAATCAATACAAATTTTTGCATTTTCTAATTTTGAATCCAGTCGACCAATCCTTATTTTTGGACTTTAAAAGTCCATTACTATAATGGATGAACTTTTTTTCAAAAAATAATTACATGGATGTGTTTATAATGAAATTGTTAGTCTAATTTCAATTGCCAATTATTGTGTGTGTGTGTATATATATAAATTACCATACACATTTGAATAAAATGTGCCCAAGAAAAAAATGTCACTATGTCACGAAAATGAGCCATTCAACCTTGCATCTACCTTGATAAAGGTTGCCATCTCCATGCTTGAAAGCTTCACGAATGAAAAGGACTTATATTTCAAGCCACATGGGTAATCCAATGAGTTTTGTGATTTTACAATTCATGGCATGATTGCTTAAGGACATGAGGAAATAATTAATACTATTGTTAGGTTGAATTGCATGTTGATGATCAAGTTGTTGCTACTGGGATGTGTAAGAGAAAGAAAGGGAAAAAAAAAAGACTTCTTGATCACTCTCATAGTTTGTCCATTCTATAGCAACAATAAGTAATAATATGTTCAACATTATATTGCATATCACAAATCGTATAGAAAATTGGTAGTGATGATGATTAAAAAGTCAACTTTGTTGAAGTTGTTATAACTAAAACTATTTATAATAATGCACCATGCAATCTGGTGCTAATGATTTACAACTTGTAGATGAACATGAATAGTTGTTGTTGAGGTTCATGACATGAGATTGATGGCAACATAGGAATGAAAAGTTCATTGGATGCAACATTCAAGTTACATTGTTATAGTAGTACTAATAGGGTTGGTTGTTTTACAAATGGTGTAGTAACAAACATTTGCAATTCAACTCATGTAGAATTTATTGAATTTTTCCATTACAGAAAAGGACTCTAGGAATATGATCAACATCAGCAAAAATTCACAAATTGATAACAACATAGTGGGGAACTTGGGATCAATGAAATCATATCTTTTTATTTAGATCATAAACCAAATTTGAAAATGCTAGCACAAAGGAGATTAACAACAACATGGGCATGTAATAATGGAGATCAAAAAGAAGAAAAATAAGAAAAAGAGGTAATTGATCTACATCATGGGTCTTGTAGTAATTGCAATGCATCTACAAAGGAACTATAGACTTCTTTCCTTTATGTCACACCAATTGCAACCGCTTTCATTACATTGTAGTGCGATGCGAATGCATGTTAGTTAGCTTGGGATTGCCCTTTTCATCAACAACTTCCTCTTCAATAATTCATTGCAATCTAGTTGTTAGGAATTTGAGCTCAAGTGCGACAACTTCAAAGAGGTTCATCCTACAACCCCCCCCAAATGACTCTAGCAAAATTCAAGTGTTTTCCTTCCCAAAAACTTTGACGATTCCTAAAGTTCTCTATTCTTCCTTCCTTCCCTTGGCTGTGATGATGGGTTTTTAAAAAAGAAACAAGCTCTTGAAACTTTTGAACTTCTGCTTTAAAATATTAATCAATAATGTTGTCTCACATGGTAAAATGGATGGCCTTAAATAGATCCATATACAATTAAAACAATGCATCTTAAAATGCTTGTATAATATGGAAGATTATAAAAAATTGATGAGTCTATGTTCATTGTTATTTTTTGGTTATTTATTTATTTTTAATGTCTAATAGTCATCTAAGACAACACATTTATAAGGTAAGTCATGAGACATGTTTGTTGTGGATATATTCGCCTACCAAATAGATGAGAGCTTGGTTAGGGCATGTTGAAAGTCTCTAATGGACACAAGGTGCTTGATTAATTAGGAACAATGTTTAGATGTGCCAGTTAACCCATTTAAGCAACATCGAGGATTTTAGAGGCAATGCTTGTTGGCAAGATCTACATTGAACCCAAAGTGTAGCCACCACTCTAAATTTTTTTTCCCACCAAATGGAGTTAAGTTTGTAGTGATTCAAAGATATTAAGATCAAGTTTTGAATGAAAAAAAGGGAACAAGTTTTTAGCTTTTGAGCTACTTAAATTCTATGACTATTACCTTTTTAACATTATTGTATGCAAATTATGATGTTGTTATAAAACGATCAAACTAAAGTTTAGTGTCTAACATTATATGTTATACTAAAATATCTTAATCTTCTTTTCTTTCAAGTAAATTAGTTTCATTAGTTCAAGATGCATTATTTTAGTTTGGTGTGTGCATCATCCTTATTTTTCTATACCTAATTTAGATTTTTTTCTTCCTAGTTTACACATGCATCTTATGTATTGTTCCTAATGGCCTTACACTTGTGGATCATGGTGTAGATGTAAGCTAAAGGTGGTTTTCAACAACTTTTGACATTGGAAGGGCCAAACCAACATGAACATTCACCTCCATTATTTTTTCTACAATCAAGTTATTTCTTTGAAAATTAGTGTTGTAGTGTTGGCTTCCATAGCTATTAGTTAAAATGAAGGTAAGAAAGCTATGGTGATACCTATCTTGTCCCATCCCTTGATGATTATTAATTTCATGGCTTTCACCTTTGTCCATGCCTCATGTAATTGATCACAAATTTTAGGTTTCAAGTTACCCATTTTGAAATTTGCCATTGGTTCTTGATGACCATCATCAATTTGTGTTTTTGATTTCTCGAAAAATCCATGAATTGAAATGAGCTTTGAATGTCTGCTTGAATGGCTTTTGCAAAATCTCATCTATTGATTATAATTAGCAAGAATAAAAACCAGCAATATGTTTGCATGTTCTTTTTTCATCCAATTTTTAAAAATAAAATAATGTGGACATTTTAACAATCTATTATCCATACCATCTTTAGATCCTTATCTAACTTAAAAATTTGAATATGTGATTATAAGTAGGTAAGGAAAATGTTTGTGACAAATTTCTTAATTGTTTCCAAGGATGACCAATGGTTTTGATTGAAACTGAGGTCCTAACCATCTTTGATGCAATATTGTCTTTCCTTAGTTATTTGATGCAAATGTTCTAGATGTAGTGCCAATATAATTTGTAGTGGAAGTAGATCCCATGCAACACTAAAGGATACCACCATTGTGAACTTATTTTTATCCTCCAAACTTAACATTTGCACATTTCTCATTACCATTAAGGACAATATAGACTCTAATTTGATTGTTGTTCACAATAAGAGTTGATGGAATGGAATATGCATTCACCAAATAAGTAGCCTTATAAACCATGGTGCAGTTTGAGCAAGCTTATTTGGTGGAAGTTTGCTTGCAATAGTGGCTGCCACATGGTAAGTTCAACACATGTATTGTTTCACAAATTGTTCAAACCATTTTCTTATGAGAATAAACCTTCCACATCCAAGTCTTATGAATTTAGGAACAAAGGATGGTATCATACTTTTGAGAATGGTTTGTATAATACATGTTGATAGTGCCAAGCTTGTTTGTTGCATTTTTTATAAAAATGTGCACCATTTCATCTTTCAATTTTGGGATGTTCCTCAGGTTTGGGCAAGTTCTACTTGGGATTCTTCACTACTATCCCATGTTCTACAACTTGGATGTAATTATGTTTCAACACACCATCCTTTGAAACCCACTCCCACATTGTTCCCTTGGTCAATTTTGCATAAAAAGTAGGAATGCCTAATGATTTGAAAATGGTCTACAAGAATGTAAAAAAGGTTTTGTTACATTTCCGTATAATTTCATTGTGATAAAATTTGTGGCGATTGTTGTGGTTGTAATCAATTTTGATGTTTGCTATTTTCCTACTACATTTTGATGGTCTCTTACTTTCAATGACCTTTTTTTTAATTTGTTGTTCACTAAAAAGTCTCACATTTTGTTGATTTTAAAGTCTATCAATTGGGAGATTCTCTTTCTACATAATGGATGACATTGCTTGGTTGTTATTCTTTTTTATTTCTATAAGCTTTATTTCCAAAAATTGCATCCTTTTTCCCTTGAATTTAAAAATGAAATAGTAGTGAATCTTTATCATTCATTATCCATCATTTTGCACTGAGGTTTGAAGCAAAACTTTAAAACTAAAACAAGAAAGGAAAGGCCAACAATTTAATATGAGAGTGTGAGGTTAAAATGTGACAAGGGTTAAACATTACAAATAAATGTTGAAGTGCAATAACAAAACTAATATGGTGGGAACGAAGATAAACACAATTTGGTGGCATGTGTATGTAAGTTGTTACAAGCATAATTAACATTATCATCTTTGCAACCATACCCAATGTATTTAATTTCAATTTTTTTACTTTCATTGACAAAATGATGAATGAAAAAATAATTAGTATTCAACAATAAATATATAGAATGGTAAATGTAATATGTAGAGCCAATGGATTTGGATGTATTTTGGGTGTTTCATGTATGGTGAATTGAATATGAAAATCAACAATAAAAGTAACATGCATTTCCCAATTTTTCCTTTTAAATTTCATCTCTTTTTTAGTAAATGTTTCAAAGAATTTTTTTTGTAAGAGATTAGAATATAGTTGTTTCTATTTGACCCGAAACCGAGTGATCTAGCCATGAGCAGGTTGAGGAGAGCTTTAATGGGCCTTGGAGGACCGAACTCACGTATGTGGCAAAATACGGGGATGACTTGTGGCTAGGGGTTTTTTCCTATGGTATACTCTTTCTCATATACCGTCTAATTTGAGCAAAAAAAAAAAACAGAGAGGTGAAGTTCGAGCAAGGAAACTATGTCTAGGCAACATTTTATTATATGCTTCGCTAGAAATTGAAGTCCACACAATGATAGAGTCATCTGCATAACATATATGGTGAAGGCGTACATAATTTGGATCCTTCTGGTCTACATAGGTTATTCTTTCCTTCCAACTTCACCTTTAAGTATAAATGACCATGAGATGGTTTTTTGAAAACATAAGTTGAAATAGTGACATGTGTAAAAAAAGGAAAAAATCAGGCACTTGTTTCTTGGTTTATATCTTTTGTCTTTTCTCTCCTTGTCCAAAGATATCCTTACACTTATTTGAGTTAGTTGTACAACAATCAATTTCCCTTTTCTTTACCCAAGGATTGTTATATACTTCAATTGACAAGGACAAATCAAAGGTCCACAATATTTTTGTTGTTTCTATTCTTTGTTATTTTTTCATGTTGGATTATGGTTTCATTGTATTAAGAAGTTCAATGTACACACCAAAATATCTAGAGTGAATAGTCATGGGAGGATCAATTACTTTTGTTTTAAATAAGGGTGAATTGCATGAAGGTTGATGATTTATTTTGTGTCATGACATAATTTGTATCTTATTTACAATTTCAACTTCACTTGGTATTCCCATTTTTTGATTCGAAGTTGAGAAAACTATGCTATACTTAAACCTCCAATGTCAAGAGGTCATTTTGATCTTAAATGAACTCACAAGTAGGCCTATTGCAAGGCATAGCATGAAGTGCGTGGCAATAAAAAGGATACAAATTTTTACACATTCATTTGTAATATTCTTGGAATATCATCAATCCCCAAAAGGTGTTCACCAAGGGTGATGCATGTTTGCCATCCATTTGATATTACTTTAAATAAATGTGATTTTTATTTACTATGTTAATTGATAATTATGCCTAATAATTGCAATTAAATCTCAAGTCTAGGCACATGTATATAAGTTGCATGTGTAAGGACTTAAACCCCTCAATTACACTATAAAAAACCAAGTTTTTAACCAATGCACCACACATTCATAAAAAGTTTAAAAAATTTCAACCTATTATTATGTGCATGTGTTTATTTTACATCTTTTTACACTATTTTTATAAAGGAAAGTAAGTAATAAGTAGGTAGATAGGAAAGAACTTGTAATAGGTAGGTATTATCTCACTATTAGAAAAAGGGTTGTTTTGTAACTAGCATTATTGAGTTGCATCGAACAATTGCAACTCACTATATTTATATGTTGTGAGTGCTATCGAACAAGTTGCAAGACTTGCAACTCACCGTATATATGGTGCAACTCATTACAACTCAATTACAACTTTGTTGCAACAACTCCTTTCCAACTACTATGCAACTCCCCTATGACTATAATCATAATGTCATGTTGATGTCATTTTTATCCATCCATCAAAATTTAACACATGGCACTAGGACGATTTTTCGTGATTTTTTGAAATATTGATATCCATTGTCCATTATGATTATTCGTTTTAGATGGTATTGGATTATGACATGTGGCACAATCAAAAGTTGCCATGTGGCATATTAATTGAATTTTGGAAACAAATATACATATGTACCTAGGTAGGTCAGTATATAGGCATAGGTAGGTAAGTTGATATACTTCTAACCTACCTACTTACCTACCTACTTACTTAATTACTTACTTAGTATCTAGGTAGGTAGAAAGGTAGGACCTACTTATCTACGTATGCAAATGGGTAGTTAAAAAAATAGAATACTAGAAGAGTAGGTGAGCTAAATAATAGCCACATAAGTTTTTAAATTATTATGTGTTTTGCTTTTAGGGTTAAACTTTTATGAGTTCATCCCTATATGGCACATGTATTTTAATGTGAGAATGCAAGAAGAAACACCTCCTTTATATAATTTGTGAAATGAAATATTGAAAACAAAGCATATAGGTTAAATCTTTTAGTGGCACCCTAGTTGCAATTGAGTTGTAACTATATATAAAAAAAATTCTCATGTGCTTTTATTATTATTTTAATTTTTAAATTAATTTGAAATTTATAATTAATCATATGACATAATTATTTGGAATTTAATGATTTGAGTTAAATATATGATAATTAATTATCTAGATTGATTATATGAATTCATTAATATAATTCAGATAATTAATTAGTTGATTGATTCAAATAATTAATTATCAGAATAAATATTAGATGATTAATTATTAAAATAACTATTACATAAATAATTATGTTGATAATTGATGATTTGAATTCAAATAAAATTCAATAATTACTCACCTACATTAACAAATTTTTAAATCTAAAATTATTTGAATTAATTAATTATATTTATATATTAGTTACTAAGCTTAAATAATTAGTTATTAAATAATTAGTTATTTATTATATGAATTAATTAAATACTAGTTAATCAAATTTGATTAATGAATTCATATGAATAATTTATTATTTGGTTTACTTAATTATTTCATGATAATTAAGTATATTACATATTAATTATTAATTTTAAAATTAGTAAAAATTAATTCGTTTTAAAATATTAAATAATAAACATGAATTTGAGTAAGACATTGAAGTATATAAAGACATATTCATATATACACCCTTATTGAATGTTTAATAAAATATACACATTGCTTTTAATTTCAATTCAAAAATAGACTTTCACCTTTCATGAAATTCTATGGTTTGATATGTATGTATACCAACATCATATTGTGAATTCCAATGTAGCGAAATATTATTAACACAATAGTTGAACATCAATCACAAAAAATAGGACTATAATATTTATTACATTATTTAAAATTTTGTTATTTAGATAATTATGAAAATGAATTAATTTAATTAATTAATTTTACAAAAGAATCGATTCGTATCATTGAAACATTTAATAATTTAGTTTAGTAAAGTTTGAAATGTATAAATAATGATATTTATATGTACATTTTAATACACCATTCCAATTCAATTGAAGGCCTGTATTTACACTTCTAATGAATTGCATAATATGTAATCTTTTAACAGTATGAGTTACCACATAGTTGACAATTAATTCTAGATGAATTGAACACTCTAGTTCCAAAATAGTGGACAAGTAATAGTTATGTAGTGAAACCATAGTGACACATTTAGTTGTAACTTAATTGTAAAGTTAATTAATTTAGTTGATTCTTAGTTGCACACAAGTTGCAAGTTCTAGATGTTATGGACCTTTACTTAATCGTACACATGGCATGATTGTTTTCATCAACGTCATACGTTAGTTGCAAAGTAGTTATTCATTTAGTGCTAAAGCTACACTAGTTGTAACACAATTGAGATTAACCATTTTGCTACAACTTGTGATCATGGTCAAACTACAATTAACTATCACCATATATATTTTACATACATACACACATATAGAGTCCAAGTTATAATTAATGTGCAACTAAATTACAACTATGAAATATTTTGACATGGCATTTTAATTATTAATTCATCATATTTCCAATCTGTAGTTATACCCTAGTTGCACAATAGTTTTTGTGATGATTTAGTTACATGCCAATCTAGTCTTCATAGACACAATTTTTCATAGTGTCTACCCATTTAATATTACTTACCAAACTACCAATGTTTAATGCCTAACCTAATCTAGCTACTTACATAGTTTAATTAAACCAACTAGCCTATATAGTTAATTTAACCACCCATTTAATTTAGGTTTGTTCAACTACCTAACCACTTAACCTAAGTAGGTACACTAGGTTAGGTTAGTTGGTAGGTATGTTAAATTAAGTAGGCATGTTAAGGTTTCAATTAGGTAGGAACATTAAACTATGTAAATATGTTAAATTAGGTTAGGTAGGTTATTTAACTTACCTTAGTGTTTTTATGGCCAAATTTATGTACTTAACCTAATTTACTTAATTACTTATATAGTTAATGCAAATGACTAGCATTGAAATTGGTCAAAATTTAATCATGTTGCACCTTTAACCATGTAGTCACATTATGACTAAAAAAGTTAGTTGTACTATATGTACGTTGTAATCATAATCATGATTAACCAAATAGACACCTTGATTCACATGACTAGATTTAAAACATAGTCGTAAAGTGTTTTAATCATGAAAATCACATTTTGGCATATTGATGAATGTAGATGTGTAGGATAAGCATCAAAATGCAAATCACAACATTTTAAATCCATGTTTAACAAGTGTGCCAATTTTAAAAAGGTTGAAAATGTTCCATAATGTATGTCAATTGAAATGAATTCAACATATAATTGAAGCTACAATCATGCTTGTAGGACTTGTTGGTGCCTCCTTGCACACATGATGACAATGTAAAAAATTATGCTTAGAAAAAAATTTACATTGTTTCAATATGCTTTCTAAACACAAAAACATTCATTACAAGCTTTAAAACATGTTGAAAGATATTATATATTTATCATATTACTTCCAAATGCTAGATTAATATATTTAGAAGTCCCAATACAAATATGAGACATAATTTCAACATTATCTTAAATTTTGAGTTTTCCAAACATGTAAAAAAAATCATTATGTTTAAGGTGTATGAATGTATCCTTGAACCTTCCATCACTAAAGTCAACATTTTTGCCAAAACATGAACCCATGCCTTATTTAAGTTGGAGGATAATGGTTTTGAAACAATTTTTTTTTTAGGTCATATGGATAATTGCACATGCTCAACTCACCTACATATGATCATTGATGAACAATTTAGGTAATATATCCATACATATTTCAATGTATTAAATGAATAACACACACACAAAAGTTTTCATTGACCATATGGAAATAACCTATAATGAGCAAATATAGACATGTGTCATATATGTGTGTGTGTGTGTGTGTGTAATGTGTTATTCACATCATCAAAAACTTGTAGCAACATTGAAGTACGCATGAAAACAAATCACACACAATTTGAAAACATGAATATTTGATATTCCAAAAACACAATTAGAACACATTTTTGACTTCTAAGCTCATTATTGAAAATGTTACATTTTTTCTTGAAGACAGAAGATTTATTTATTTTTCTTTTTTTGATAAAGTTTTAGTGCATCATCATTCTAACCATATTTATACATCATAATCTATTGAAAAATTTGAAAAGAAATTCAAACGTTTTACACTTTTTGTATTTTAATCATACATTGATGTATTCACCTCATTTGTAAAAGTACATTATTCATAATAATGAAACAAATTTTGATAATTTATTTTTGAATATTGGAATCATAAAATTGATTGTACATTTTTGAATCATGCATGTAATTATATGCATTATAAATGTTATAGTGATGGTTACCATATATTATTATAAAATTAACTATTAATTGCAAGGTAGTTCATTTTTATGAATGAAAATTTGTTCATGAATATCTCAACATGATACTACTTGGATATCATGTGTTCCAATAGTAAATGCAAATTGCAAAAAAATCAAGTTTTTGTAGATTGTTCAAGGACATAAAATATTAAATTTTTATGGTTGAATACATTTCATACTATATATGCATTGACAAATATCAATTGTATCATTTGTCTCATTTAAAAATAAATTTGAAGGAAAATTTGTTTGGAGATTTTTTGCAATTTCTACCAATCATAAACATATCATTATATTTAACAAATATCCAAACATTTTTTGCATTCAAGAAATCAATTAAAAATTACAGTCTACCAAATATTTTTATTTAACATAACAAATAAGACCCCCAAAAAAATTCATTATGGAATTCTTTTGGAAAAGTTCCAAATTGGTAATATTTTAAATTTAAACTTTAGTTTTTGAAAATGTGTTTCCTTTTTTATGTAATATAAACTTATTTGATCATTCATGGAACAAAACAATTTTTATAATCCCTCACAATGAATTAAAAATGATATCAATCATTACATGATAAATATCCATTGAAAGCAATAGAACAAAAATGTTACACTATTGTAACAACTAACATGTACAAAAAAAACCTTAATATGTAACAATATCAAATACATTATAAATCAAACAATGTTCACAAGTAAAAGTCAATACTTAGTTTTTTTTTAAAAAAATTACAAAAGAATGAAAATCATTATAACAAAAAATAAATATCTTAAACTAATAATTGTGAACAAGAACAATAACTATATTGAAAATATATATTTCACATATATCAAATGGATATAGAAAGAAACAATGATGCAATTCCCATCAATATTCTAATTCATTTTAATGAATTATTCAAAAACATGTCAATTTTCAAGACATAACACTCAAAGGCCTCTCTGATACCTCTCTAATAAAATGCCATACCAATAATATTAATCTTACAAAACATCCAATATCATCACCACATACCAAAATTAAACACCTTCAAAACATTCACAATTAATATGCATCAATTGCCATTTGCCATAGCTTTTTGTTTTACAAATTCAAAGCACAAAAACAAACACTTGACTACCTAATAATAGATGTTTGCTATACATTTGACAATGTGTTACTTAAGATGCACAACATTTGCATAACATTATCATATCTACGTTTGATAGATGAACTCACAATATTATAAAACATTACTATCCAAAACATATGTAAAACTAATTTAAAAAAAGGATCATAGAAATATTTCAAAACATAATATATCCAAAAACAACAAAATAAACCAAAACAAACATTTCCCACTCAATATAACAAACAAAATAATTATTTGATTATGATAAACAACAATTCAGGCAATGGCATTATTGATCATAATGTCATTTAATATTGACACAAAGAACTCCAATTAATTGAAGCAGATGGAAACAAACTTCTCAATCCAACTGGTTGAGCAAATAGCATCTAATAATTATGAGGCAAACATTATATGTACAAAAAACTACAATCATTGGATATTAGTTAAAATACATACCTTCATTTCTAAAATGTATTATACAATATATGATTCAAATACACAAGTAAAAAATAAAATAAAATGACAGCATACAATTATTAACTAACATAATTAATGTTGAACAACTACTATATAAATAAACAAATGTTATGCCAAATAACAAGCAATTCATCAAATGAGATTCTCACAATAACATATGCAACAAATATAACATTTGAACTCAACCTGGAACAATCTATCTATACTGGGACACATCTCCGCACAACAACATAAACAATAAAAATGTATCTCCATTCTCCCACACCCACCACAATGACCCGCTCCAAATATACTCTGACAAAAACAAACTTACCTTTAAAGCTCTAATGAGAAAAACCATGAAATTTTTAAAATTTAATTCTTAACGACAAAATTCACACTAATCTAATAACTTTTGCTCCAAAATTTGTGAAACAAAAAACAAGCACACCACCTTTTTGAGAGCTTTTCAGCAATACCGATGCAGAGTGGGGGCTCCACAGTTTGGGAGGGAGGGTTGAGATGTGATCACATCCAAAAAAACAAAGAAAAACCTATCTTCATATATAGATGTTATTTCTGATTGTAAAACAAATACACATTAATGATTTTGGCTCGTGCAATGCAAATGAAAGGTTCACAAATAAGTTCTGAGATTCAAAAATCTTAGGCATTATTCCATGCTCATCAATAAATCAACAATAACAACAAACCATTGACATTCTGCATTACTTGTGTGCAGAAGTGTTCGAGAAGAAACTTACCTGTTAGTACCTAGAACTTGTGCCAACCATAGTTCCTATAACCAACTATCAAGAAGGATTGTAAGTAATAAGAACTACAAAGATACAAATAAACAACAGTGAAAACTCTCTTTTATACCATAGAAACAGAAATCTATCTGATCCATTATGGCATACTTTAAGCTTAATGGATACAAAATTTCAATTTCAACATTATCCTCCAAATTTCAGGACTGAAGGATCGTTCAAGACTGCACATGACTTTGTATTTGTACAGACTAAGCTTACACTCATTATGGAAAACAGGGAGAATGGGCTTATCAATGAGGCACCTGCACACAAGAGCCCCCTGAAAGGTTCCCAGCAACTGTTCTGTTTGTGGGTCCCAGCAACACTAGCTGCAGAGTGTGCCACTGGAAGTGGGTAGTACAGGGCTTGATGCATCATTGATGGCACCTGGGACAGATAATAAGGAAACAACGAAAGATAACAGGTCTTCACTTGCAGCCAGATATTCTAACTTGGTGGCCAACATTAGTCACAGAATTTGAGGACAATGTTGTCAAGAGCTGCTTTTCAACTTCTGAAGAACTTAATTGAGCCTCTCTCCTGCAGTGGATCCATTAGTTACTGGAGAGGTATTTTCTGAGTCCCAATGCTGCAATGGGTTGCTTTCGACACCCTTCCTTGTGAAATCCTCATCCTTTTCAAGAGTTTCTTCATTGCAAAATGAACTGCTGCTCCTGTCTGTAAATGTGAGGTTCTTCAGTGGGGGCTGGGGTTGTCCTTCAACTCCAACCTGCATGAGGTCACCACCAACACCCTTCCTTTTAACATTGTTGTCCGCTTCAAGAATTTCTTCACTGGTAGATGAACTCTTGCTTCTGTCCTTAACCATGGGGTCCTGAAACATCAGCTGGGGTTGCCCTTCCATGTTGCCCTGCCTGAGGTCACTGTCAATGCCCTTCTTTTTATAATCTTTGTCCACTCCAAGACTTTCTTCACCAGATGAGGATTTATCAATTCTTTCTTTAAACAAAGAGTTCTTTGGTGTCAGCTGGGGTTGCCCTTCAACTCCAACCCGTCTCAAGTGCAGCTGCATAGGAAGACAAATATCAGAACTTATCATGACCTAGCTGCACAGAACAATTTGCCACTTGCCTTCTCTACCAATTTAGTGAAAATAGTAGATCTGACTTGTCTGTGTGTGTGGCCATACACACATGCAGCTCACTCACTTGTCCCTATGACACTGCCTTCAAAGAGCATCTTCCACCTGAGCTTCACAAGCTGGAGGATGGACATCCCAGCATTGGGTCCAAGTGGTTTAAGGTTAGTATCCTTTTCTGTATGTTCTCAAGAGTATGGCAAGCCTGATACCACAGGGAACCACATAAATAAAGTGTTTCATCTGTACAAGAGCAGGTGTCCAGGGATCATTTATCACTAATCCTTCTCTTGCCAGAAAAGGTACATCTTAGCAATCTTGTCCCTCTGCATATGGAACACATGCAGAAGCCTATTTGTGTGGAAAGGAGGATACCTGTGCATGAAGATTGACCTCATCTGCACGTGAAAGAAAGGGAAAATCACCACCTGACTTCAGGAGGGCTCTGCGTCCTCCAGGATAGCGAGCACTCACTTTCTCCTTCAGAAAGGAAGGGACTGCGCAGTAGTCATTTGTCTGCAATATAAGCCACCCAGCCTGACCAGAATTTAGCAACTGACATCCGGTGCAGACAAGACAAACAATTCTTCTTTGTCAATATCAACAGAAGAATACAGGTGAAAAATGCTCCTCTCCCTGCCAAGAAGAAATACAAAAAGGAAGAAGAGCATACATCCATGATAGTGACTGCTGCATCAGGTAAAGTGACGTGGCCAACTGCTGCTGGCAATGTGTTAAGAGTCAAGCGTGATGCTAGCTCTTCTCTAGACAAAGACTCCAGCTGTGCAGATGGCAACCTTCAGTATAGAGCTTTAGCATCTCCTGTTCCCAGTAGACAGTTTTCCAAAAGGATCACTGATACATCAGGTCCTAAGGCTGGAAAACTTCTTAGCCTCAAAACTAGTCCCTCAAGCATCAAAAACAACATGTGGACGGAGGACTAGCAAAGACATGAAGGGTAGGCTTGTCACTGGACAGAAGCTTAGTGTCAGAGAGAGGTACCTGCTTCACAACAAAGTCAATAGAATCAGCAATTGAAGGTTCTTGTGGTCCATCTTGAATCCCCGACAAAATGTAACGTTTCAACAAAAATTCTGGTGTCCAACTTATCCTGCCCGCCAACCATCAGGGACAGCCATGAAACATGAGCAGCTCACAGGAGAAGAGGCCATCAAATCAACTGATGGAGAAATATATACTCAGATTTTATTCTGAGATGAAAGATAACCACTGTTGAGAGGAAAGAAACAAGTTTTCTACCACCACATCTAATAAGTTTTACAAAGCTAATAGGTGGGAAAAACCTTGATATCTGAATAGACAGAGACAATCAGGACCTTCCAACATACCAAGGAACTAATCACAAAAAAAGAGGAATAAAGCCTTCTCCTCCACATCAGGCAAACATTTAGTTAAAGTTGAGGTTGACACAAAGGATACTGCTGGCATCAGGAAAGGAGAGACAGGATATAATGCACGCACAGAGATGCCCATGGCATAATTGCTTCAAAGTCCCAGTTGTCAAGAAATGTGTTGGAGAGCAGCAATGACTTAACACGACGAGGGCGATATTGTGCAAACAATTGTGCCAGGAAGCCGCCCAGTGAGGTTCCATACAGATGCACCTACCATGTCACAACACTAGAGCTTAGCTCTCTTTGCAAATTATAACCAATCCAAGCACCTAGACCTCTCTTGATGGCTCTCCAGTCTAAACCCCCTCTTGTCAGCGAGTGAGATTCATACCTGGTGGACCCCTAGGGCATCCAGAAATTTCTCAAAGGATGAGACCCATTCCAGGTGGTTCCAGACAGCAGGTGCATCTGCTGCAATCACTCTATAGCCCTGTTTTCTCACCCCAACAATCAGCACAACCATTTTTATTGCAGTCATCAGTCAATTGTTGTGATTTTGAAAAATGACAGTGTGTGTAAGGCATGTGCTGCTGAAATGATTGTCTTGGTTGCAGTTCTAGTACTCCAACCACAGATGTACTTCTCATGGCCAAGAGCTTCTCCTATTGTTTTGCAGAATCCAAGAGTACGGCAACAACCCTATCACTTTTTCTTAATTTTTTTCATCAATCCCTACAAATTGAGTTGTGAACAGTACATTTAGCTCCTCAGCAGTCAAATGCCTAAGGACATGAAGCTGGACATAAATGTACCTTTGCAGAAAGGAATAGAATTTGTTTGTAGAAGATGTCAGCTGAGCCAGCCACACCAGAGAGACAGACAAGAGGTGGCACAGACTTAGGGCCAAAGTCATAAAAGCGCCAATGCTTTGTGCCACTAGACCCAATCTGCAACCCCATGTGCCCAGCCGTCTCATGGCACTTTTCTCTCGGTTTGTGCAACAAAAACACATGCTGTAATAAAGGCAAGGTTCAAGCGACTCATGCTTTCATCAAAAGAAAATAGTCAGAATGTGCAGAGTTGCTCATTTAGGAGGACACAAGTGCACTCACGGGGATATGATGGAGTGGCACGCGGGCCTTAAAGTGCACGTAGTCGCCTGCTTCACTCATCCCTTCACATATTCTTCTCCCTCTCGATCTTCTTCATCTGCACATCCACTACAGAAACACGCTAGAAAAAAAGCAACACAGAAAAACTAAGCAAGCAAGCAAGCAGCCAGCCACACACACACACACACACACTCTCTCTCTCTCTCTAGATACTTCAGAGTTCATACCTTGAAACCCTAAAGCACCAAATAACCTCGCCAATCATTTGCAAAATCTCTTGGTGTGAGAAGCATCAGTTGGATGAATCGAACATGGATACAACAAAGAGAAGTAGAAAGAGAAAAAAGCAACTAGGGCAACGAAAGTAAGCATGGAAGCGAAAGCTACTTGAGAATCTCGAGAGCAGCGTTGCAGCTCCGTCTTCTTCTTCTTCGTCGCCGCCGTGCTGCCCCGCTCCCGCACACTAGTGCCTGCGCTGCTGCGCGCTCAAAGGAAGCACAGCCATGGCGCTCAGCGCCTTTCACGTTTCACGTTTCGCCTAATAAGTTGCTTGAGTGATTTTTTTACTGGGGAACTTTCGCCAGATTTCGACCTGAAAAATATTATTTTGACCTATACAAAGGGTTTTTCATGGAAAAAATGGCCCAATTCGCCAGATTTCGAAATTTAAAAAAATTCCCAAGTGGTGCTCAGTATGTGACCCTGCGAAAATAATTTTCACATCCAAGTTTAGTTATGTACTCTTTTGCAACGCCACCAATAAAACTGAAACTGGGACAGCCAAATTGGTGGGAGACTACTAATAACAAACCACCTGGACCAATGATTGTGATGGGCCAATCAGACACACCGAGCAGCAGTTAGATCATATTTATTATACTCTTTTCTCAGGTGCACAACGCTGCTGAGCCTTTTACCAGCCCCGGCAACGTGCGCAATTATGCTGAGCCAAAACCATTTTCCTGAGTCAAACCGGCATATGTTGGATTTTCTTCATCCATTTGTACTGTGCAGGATCACATACTGAGCACCGCTGGATGATTGCCACTTTGGCTACATCACAAAATTGACCCACCAAAAAAAAGAGAGAAAGGGGGTTCACCGTCAACCCTAATTTACGTTCTCAGTTTTGGTACAGTACGTGTGTGTGTGTGTGTGTGTGTGTGTTTTGTGATAAGCTCAGTTCGGAGAAGCGTTGCAGAAGGACTCAAGATCTGAAGGTCGCGGTCGACCCACGCTTTCCGCCAAATTTGTCCAGAATCCAGAAGAAGCTCGCAAATGTAAAACTCTGGTTAGGTTTGAAGAAGATGTGAGAAGAGCGCGCGAGACCGTGCGTGTGGGAGAAAGATAATGTGACTTGCTGTTTTGTCTTTTTTGTATGTTTTGAAGTAATGGGTTGTGAGTAGGAACTAGCTGGGATCTGTTTTTTTTCCGGCAGCACTTGGAGCGTTGCTGAAAGGGATTGTGTGATGGAGGAGGAGACGTTGACTGACAGTTTTGGGAGATTTGCTTCCAGTTGGTGATGCTGTTGGGTTTTTGAGAATATCATCATCATCATCATCATCATCATGTGCAGATGAGGTGTGGAGACTGAGGAGTTTGTAGAATGATTTTTTAGCTTTGTGGATGGTGCAGGAAAGGAGTCACTCTTGCCGGCCGTGGTAGCAGGAAGTAGACTAAGACGGAGGTATTAGTCAAGACCGGGGAGCTTGAGGGATGATGATGATGATGGTCTGTTGTGTGCGAGCTTCTGTATCTCGATTGCCACTCAGTCAGATCATAGTGCGCCGGAGGTACCATGTGACGCTGTTTTCCAGCCCCTGCCGGTTAAGCATCCGGCCGTTCTTGGGTGAACAATTCCACTCCAGAGAAGGTTAATTATCCCATTCATTTCACCTGCAGCAACCAACCGAGAGAGAGAGAGAGAGAGAGGCATACACAAGTCCCACACAACACAAGACACAGACGATAATACAAAACACAATAGAAAAAGGGTTAAAAGGTCGTTGCTGTTGCTGATACCTAGTAGGGGGGAATGTTGGATACAGCAGCAGCAGGGCGATGTTGCAGGAGTGGAAGAAGATGGAATGAAACTGCAAATATGTTGCAGATGAGAAGAATGATGGTTTCAGCAACAACAACCACCCTTGAGTCCAACCACCATGTAAGTCATCTTCCCCCTACTCACTGGTTTTCTTCTCCACCATACTTCCCCATTAGCTTACACACTGGACAGTAGTGGCTGCCATGACTGAGTCTTCCTGTTGCTTCTGGAAAATGTGACAGAAACTCAGGAATGCACATTTTGTGTCACAACCTTCAGATTGTTGTTGTGGAGTTTCTAGGGTTTCTTTCAAATGTTACAGCTTCAGTTATAACTTGACAACAGAAAATGAGAAGACTTCTAGTGAAGGGGGAGCTTGCATAACATTTCCATCTTTGCTCATCATATGGGTGGCGATTAAAAGGTTGGCAGTGATCACGAGATAAGTGTCTTCATCTGGGTCTTTTCTATCCTTTGGTGGGATTGACTAAGGTGAAGTGGATCTGGGTTTATGCAGCAGGCGATTTTTTTCTCAGATGCAGGAATTGATCGTGCTGCAGAGCTGCGGGCAGACACCAAAAGGCTGTCTGGCATATTCAACAGTCCTGAAGCTCTGGTAAGCTTTTATCTACCCTCAGAAGTATGCCCACCCAATTCCTCCTGCACAATGTTGAAGGTGTACATCAATTAGAGTAAAGCATCACTGTGACCAGTTACATGTTGCCCTTTTCAGCCACACCTTTTCACCATTGGTCTTGGAAGCCTTTGATTTGAGAAAGTCACAAATTCAACATGTCATAGTTTTTTAGGTCTTTTTAAATTTGAAGTATGCGTTGGTGAGCAGGTGGTGCCTCTGCTGGGGGACAAAAGCTTGATAAAGGCAGGCAAACCTGTCCTGATCTCAGTTTTGGAGTTACCTGCAAAAGAGGATGGAGATCAACCAACTGTTATGGATGCCATTTTCCTTGGCTTATCCAACTTCAATCAATCACCTATATTTGCAATAGATGTGACTCATCTCCGCAGGTAGTGCACATTGTAAACCTTCAGTGTTCTTGGTTTTCTTGTCCTTTTGTTTTACTATGTGTCACTTCCCAAGTCTCCAGTGCAAGCAGATAAGAATTGATTTGTGCATGACTTTGGGAAAAAAGAAAGACTTGCTACTTGTTACTTATGGACTGTAGTTGTTGCTCTCACTTTCAAATACACTTAATCAACAATAGCTTATGGGCAGTACTTGCTAGGAATTGCTATGAGAGCCATGCAGCCCCACCAGCTCTTTCTTAATGAGGGACAGTGGTTACAGTACAGGTGGAGAAAGGCCAGCATGGGAGCAAGGTGCAGAGTGGGTTGACCTCCGCCGTTATGGACCTGAGCTCATGGCATCTGAGGCAGGGCTTCTGGCTTATGCTCGGGGCATGGTGGAATGGCAATCTCGAAATGTACCCTTCTTTTCCATTCTCTTTATGTGGGCCGTGACTGAAGGACCAAGGAGCTCAGCCTTGAGACCCAGGAATTACTGCTCTGTGAACACAGAATTTCAATTTATGATTGTTTAGGAACGATCATGAATTTGCAGCTGCACTTCTTTTTTCCCAATTGTTTCCTCATAGCAGCAAATGTTCTTTTGGGAAAAAAAAATCCTTCAGGCCAACAGATTGAACAATGTATCACTCCTTTGGTGACAAGCTGAATGCAAGGTTGTTTGGATGCTGAACCATTGTGATAATGTGAGGGTTTTTGTGTGTTTCATATGTAGAGCAGACATATTGTGGACGGTGTGGTGCGAGGATGAAGCCAAAAGATGGGGGGCACAGTTTGCACTGCTCTTTTGAGACCTGTGGTAATTCTGCCTATCCCCGCTTGGTGAGTTCATTTTTCCTTACTTGTTCCAATGTAAAACAACCCACTTGACATCTGTTCTCTTGTTTCAGTAATGCAAGTCATGAATGCTATGGCAAGAGAAGGCTAATTGAGTTTTTGCCTTCACAATTCCGTTGTTCTGTGCTGAAGGTGATAGTCTGACATTTTGTGAGCAACTCTTGTAAAATGACATCTTTTGAGTGATACGCAGAAGGTTATGACTACACTCATTCTTGTCATGTTAGTTTTGTTTCTGATGGAACCTACAAAACCTTCAAAGTGTTATGGCATAGTTTTCTCTGCATTCTCATAGCAATATATACATGCTAGAAACCAAGCATCACTTTTTTTTTTGATTGGGTGGTGGGTGTGACAGGATCCGGCAGTTATCATGCTTGTCACATGTGGGAATTATGTTCTCCTAGGGCGACAAGTAATTATCTTGACCTGCATTATTACCTGCGTACTAGGAGAGTGCTTCTTTTTAATGTAAATCTGAAACCACAAGATCCTTCCCACCTGTAGAAGGAGAAAGAGCACTGTGCAGCTTTCAAAATAGCCAGATTACTGGTAACATTGTAATTTTTTGAAACTGTTACTTTGTCTCAGGGAAGATGGAATCCTGGTCGGTATTCTTTGTTAGCTGGTTTTCTAGAGATTGGGGAGACATTTGAAATGGCTGTTGTAAGGGAGGTGAGGGAAGAATCAGGTATCAATGTTGACATCTCCAGTGTAAGGTATGATTGTGCTCCTATTTTTCCACCTCCGTCTTTGAAGGAGCCTTCCCTTTCTGCTGAATGCATCCAAATTCTTCTTTCTTTATGAATTTTTGTCTCCCACTCCCTTGCACATTAGTGCTAAATGCTTTGTGCCCTGCCTTTTGTTTTGCAGTTATGCAGCCTGTCAGCCATGGCCATTTCCATCATCTCTTATGGTAGGCTTCACTGCTGAGGCAATTAAGAACCGGACAGAGCCTTATCATGGCATTTCTGGGAAAGGGAATCCTGGGATCAGCAGGTCTGAGACACTAACTGTTGTTGATGAGGCAAATGCACTGCCTAGAACAGCTGCTGATATGAAGGAGCTAGAGGTAAACAATCTTGAAGGCCCCAATTATTGTACATGCAACTTGCATTGTGGGTGCATCTAATGTTGGTTTCTCTTGTCTAAACAATGTGCATTTCTGAAGCTTGGGCTGCTGGATGTTAGTATATTAGAAAGATAAAGAAATCCTGTGAAATAGAGTTTGGAAACAAGTATATTGTAGAAGGAAGAACTACAGGCTTCCATCATTACAAGAAAAGGATAACCCTGCCTGCAAAGGTCTGATAGTATGTGATGTTGTGGTTTGTAGGATGCAAGGTGGGTACATAGGGATTTGTTGGCATGGGTTTTGAAAGAGAACCCCTTACCGGATGGTGTTGCTTTCGGTGTACCTGGGAAGTATGCAATTGCACATGTTCTTATGGATCGCTGGACTGCCACAAAAGATGATAACTCCTGGGAAGGAAACAAAGTTTTGACTGTTCAGATTGACCAAGGTATGCTGGTTCAAAGACCCAGTTTTTATCTTAGGTCACACACACACACACAAGATGTATTCATGTATTGACTTGGTGATGTTTGATTGTCTTATGTTTTGGTGGTGATTAGCATGTTGGAGTTTTTTTTTTTGCAAATGGTTGTCTGAGATGTCATGCTGTGAAAACAGGAAAATTCAAGTATGTCCTTATGAGTATAAGAGACAACCATCACCATGAAAAGCTGGTAAACTTTCTTGCACCTGACTAGATTGCTGGAATCTTCACACAAACTGTACACCCAAATTGAGCAGGTATAATGGTCTCTGAATCTACAAAAAATTAGGGCTTTTGTGAGAAAAGTGATACAGCGAAGGCACTCTCACTCATTGATAAATTCAAGTTATTGGGCCTTTCTGATCCAATCATCTAATTATGCGTTGTAATTACAGATTGTGAGGGGCAATTCCCAGTTTGGTTTTCACTTGGAAATACTGAATGCTGCACACAAAGAAGTCTATAACTTGGGGCTACAGGTGTGTTCCCTCATCTGCTTTCTGTCTTGTTATGACTAATTTCTTATGAAGTTTGGGATGTTGCTCCATTGTTCAACTCCTTTGTTGAAGTGGTTTGGTGCTCAAGTGATGAACATGACTCTATGTTGATCTGGGCACTGGACATTAAAAAACTTTCAGTGTTTTAAGTTACATTAGGATGTTTTTTTTCCATAGCACTGAAAATCAGGAATTTGGCTGCCCTTTCTTTCTAGAACTAGAGTAGATACAACAGTTTTTGAAGGCATACTTGTTGAACTTACCATTGAAATTAATTTGTGTATAGGTTTCACAATTAGGGGGAGGATGGATTGAACATGATGCAGCAAATCACAAGCTTCATGTGTTTGGTGCATCACAAGCTTATGGTTCAGCTGACCACATTGTCACATGTGCCCTCCTCCGCCAGTGGTATCCTTTCCATAACATAACATTCTCTTGGGCAGAGTAAAAGGGAACATCCCAAGTGGGAAGTGCACAATGGCTTTCTGCTCAACCACCAGGATGGATTATTCAACAAGTCCAAGTATTTTACAAAGCTTCAAGTTGGGTCTTGTTCTTCTTCAAAGTTATGCAGCTGGCTGGCTATATTCATTGACAACCAATTTGACCTCTTGCTATCAGTGCAGATACATACATTTTCATGGGGATCAGTGTGATTGATTTGCCATGTGTTCATTCATAACAAATGTCTGTGACATGCTACAAAGTGCTGCTAATAAATGAATGAATGTTTGAGGTGTGAATGTTGGTGCATACCAATGCTATATGGTACCATTCTTTTTGGAAAAACTAAGATGGTCAGTAGAGGTTTCCTTTTGGCAAATGATACTGCACTTTGGATATATCAAGATCTAACTTACCATCATCATCTCTTGTAATTGTTCACATGTAAAGAGCTGAATAAGACTTATTTTGTTTAGCACCTTTATAAAATTCTCTAGTTTGTCTAGTCTTATTCAACTGGATGGTCTCAAAACTGGAAAAGGCAGGTGATGCAAATGTGGGTGCTGGGCCACACCAGCCAGGGTTTCTATGAAATAGCAAACATGTCCAAAACACTAATCTCCTACACAGTAATGACCTTGTGGGTGAGCATTCCATTTTGTAAATCATACTGGGACACATTAGGCACAAACACATTGTCATAATTGCTGATCAAGGATGGTGTGTTTTTTCTTTAACATTGAAACAAAAGGGAGAATACCATTTCACCCCTCCCCTCCCTCTCCCCCAAATATTTGAAATCATCCTTTACACTTGTTGGTTTTTCTTGATTATCAACTAAATAATGAGCTTTTTGGGATTGCCTCCCACCCATGGGCCACACCCAACATAAAGCACAAGGCAAACCTTATCCTAAGCGTAAACATAGATTTGGTGTGTCCCATAATCAGTATACTAGGTGCTTCCCGGACATCGACAATGTCCAATAACCAGCAGCCTCTCCTTAGATGACATGTTCCAGCAGAATGCACATGCATGTATTGCGGTCTGTTGAGATGTCATGACATGGTATTGTGGGGGAGAAGGCATTTTGCAAGGATTTTAATAAACATTGCAGGAAAGTGTGCACACAGGCCTTGTTATATTTGGTTTGGGAATCTCATTGAACTCTCTTGAAATCTTTGCAATTGTCAATCAAGATGCCCATACAAAAAGGTAGTCTTTTGAACAGGAGATGCTGTGCATGATCATGGTAATGAAACTCTAAGGTTGTAGCCCTAACACCCATCTGCTGCAAATCACACACAAACACACGTGCAACACAGTCTAGGAGCACAACTATCAAGTTTGGAGCCAGCAAAAGACCTGAACAGAGAGAGCCCCTCTAAAAAGCTGGAGTGCAACGGAGCCTGGAAAGAACTTGGGAGAGAAACTTCATTACCCACAGATGACACATCCCTTTATGAAATAACAGCTCGAGTGGGAATCAAGAATTCTTCAGAGAAAGTATACATGGAGTTCATAAGCAACAGAAGGTGACTGTAACTCCCCTTCCAAGAAAACAAGCCTTTTTCAATTTCTCATGTTGTTTCATCGGCTGTGCCATCTGCCATCCAGAGTTCTTACCAGGTCACTGGTGTCTGTATTTCATGCTTGATGATTTTGATGAGTTTGATGGGTCACAAACAATATAAAGAGTATGGCAAAATTAGCATGTGATGGGCAAGCAGGAAAGCAAGAATCACTTTCTTGGTAGACTTCTCAGAGTCAATACAAATACAACATTGACATTGACATGGAGAGAACAGCCCAGGGAGCAGTAATGTTAGGGTGCCCAACAATACCTTGCAAACTGTTGAGACTGGATATGGATGCCAGTTGTTGCTCCATGAATCCCACACCAAGAGGCCTTGTCTGCTTCAGTTTTCAAGCTTCTTCCAGTGATTTCTGGACTATCATTCTATTGTAGGGCACCAGAACATTGGGGAATCACAGAAAACATTTGAACTTTTACAACAAATGCAACAAAACCTTGACATGCAAAATAGAAATGTGACCAGAATAGAAACCCAAGAATTCAAGAAAGAAGGCAATCTCTTAACAGGTAGGACAAGAAAGATCCAAAGCTCTCTATGGATGATGTCCAGCAAGAACTGAGAGTTTGTTCAAGGGTGGGAATGACAGCACAAGGACTCCAGCTCACAGCATACAACGGAAAAATCCTTAAAATTCAAAAGATAGACAAGGAGATAGAAGCAGACTCAAACAGAAATGTACAAAAATGAATAGCACTATACAATTTTTTTCATGCATCAAGAAGTCATCAGCTCTGGCATCTGGATCCTCAAGAAAAAGATGGAAACAGCAGCAGATGCTAATTACATGCGTTCCTGTGTGGCAACTATGGGTCTAGATTCCATCTGCTCCTGCTTGGATGCATAGGGTCCCTTCCGCACAGCCTCCTCCAATTTACTCAACGATTCAGTGTAAGGCAATGCAGAGCGCTGAACTGCTGACGACAGAGCAGATGCCATGGCCATACAGCAGGCATGCCGCCATTCCATAGCTTCTTTGTTGCTTTCTAGGCGAGTATCAACGAGGATATCAATCAGATCCCTATTGGAGCTGAGCTCTCGCAGACACCACGGCCGTGCAAGAAGAGGCTGTATCAAGCGGTACATAGCCAGCCTTACCTCTGGAGATTGTTGAAGGAGGTTGAGAAATAGACCGGACGGAGTACGCATCGAAGATCGCCCGGCAGCAGCCGCATAGACAAGGTCCTTGAGAGCCGCTTCCCCGTCTAAGCTCAGTAGGAGCGAATCCCTGGATCGTTCCGATCCCGCCAACGATGCTAGCGCATGTATGCCTGCCAGTTGAACTCCGTCCCCGCGATGGTAGAAAGCAGCTTCTGTTACGTGACGGGCAACTGGAGGAGTTGGAGCACGGAGAAGCAAGAGCAGCTCGGCGCCTCTGACAGTGCTCCCTATCAGTGCAAGAGCATCCAGAGCACTTTCATGCTCGCTTTTATCCACGACGCGTGCAGCAGTCTCTTCCGTTTGCTTGAGATAGACGAAGTGCTGGTCTATTGCAGAGACGATTGCATTGGCATCCGAGGCCGAAAGAGGAAACGATGAGGACTCCTCAAACAATGCCACAAGGCGAGCGGCAACGATCAGAGCTCGAGATCGTATCAGCGAGTCGATTCTTTCGTTGCCGAATGTAGAGATCAAGCGACCGATCAGGTTTCCGGAAAGAAGAAACCTGGCACCTTGAGGCGTTTTCGCCAGGTCGCAAAGAAGCTCCATCGCATTCAATTGTGCAAGCATGTCATCGCTATTATCGAGTTCGAGCTCCAGCACTTTCAGAACCCCCGATCCTTGAATTGCTGCAGCAGCTGCGTCAGACAAGCCAAAGATCGTGGCTGCCATCGCCAGAGCACGTATCCGAACAGTCGCAGGTGCATCCATGGCCATCTCCTTAAAGCGTTCTGATCCAACTCCCTTATCCGTGAAGAGAAGCTCCAAACCAGCAGGGCTTTTCGCCAGGTTCACTAAGGCTTCAACCGCCAACTTTGCAACAGATGCATCGGCATCAGCGACAGCAACAAGTAATGGCGCTGCGACGTGCGCTTGTGCAACAACACGCACCGCGGCCGCAGCACCACCGCCATTATCCTTATCACTGTCTTGTAACAAAGCGGCAATGGCAAAGCACGTCAATCGTCTCACACGAGCGGATGCGGCATTCAAGCCCACATTAGCATACTGCACCGACTCAGGCAGCAAAGCCTTCCCGTATCCTGTTTGGAAAATCCTTTCCAAGGAAGCAACCACCGAGGTTTCTAGACCTGGAACATCGCTGCCTGTCTCAAGAGCACCCAGAAGAACGGGTAATGGAAACTCCGATAAAAACTTGTGAGCAGCGGCATCGGAGGCCACACCAGGGTATGAAGCAAAATCTGAAGCTGCAACAGCCAGCAAAGGAAGATCCACAGAAGTTTGGTCGATGTCCATGTCCGCCATCGCCACCAAGGGTTTCCAAGCAAACAAGCAAGCGCGCTCTCAGCGTCTTTCTCGTTCTCTCTCTCTCTCGCGCGCGCAAACTAACGACCGGTCACCGGGAAGCTCCGTCGCTAGCTTCTCGGAATCGACCGTTGAATTAACGGGCGAAGCAAACGAGCCGTTTGTGCTCCTCACCCCTTGAATTAGAGGGTGGATGGTTTTCTTCGTCTTTTAGGCTTTCGCTGCTTACTTTTAACGGTCAGGATTAACTAACTCCAGACCTATCGCCAGGACACGTAGTATTTCAATCTTCTGTAGCCTAGTCAGCATGATTTCTCATCCATCCATCCATATGCCTACTGACGTGATCGATATTAAGGTTTATTTCATCCATCTATCCATCCATGTGCTGACTGACGTGGTAGATTTTGAGGTTCTGGGTGACTGACTTCAAGGTGGTGGGGTATCACCTTCATGGATGAACAGAATTTCTCATCGATCTATCATCCACGAATGTTTACCGGCAACAAGAGTGATGGATAATGAGGTCCCAGGTGACTGACTGACTGCAGGTGGTAGTTGGGTGTAACCTTCATGGATGAAAAATGGATGACGAAGTCTCTACATCCACGAAAACCGTCTTTTATCCTTATCCACTATTAATAAACCCATAAATTAGATGCAACCTTCGTGGATGAACAGAATTCCCCATCGATCCAACCTCGTTCATGGTGGATATTTCGAGGTCCTAGGTGAGTAACTACTGGGGGGTGGGTGGGGTGACTATAACATGCATGGATGAAGGATTGATGAGGAAGAAGTCTCTTCATCCACGAAGGCTGCAGATTTATGGGCAACAATATATTGGATAAGGATAAAAGACGGTTTTTTCCCCTCTTCTTGAACCTCACCTCTCCTTCCCCCTCTTCACGTCCAGTTTGTTGCTTCGCTTGTACTGTTCTCATTTCACGTGTGTGTGTTTTCGAGTTTCCTGTTTGTTGCCGGATTATATGTCTCAAACTTAGACTCCATTTGATGTTAAAACCCTGTTGAGGAATTTCCTCTGCACAATACATCCGATTCAATTCATCTTTCGATATTCATTTTTATAGCTCCTTCCTTATTTGATTTACATAAGAAAGAATAAGAACTATTTTCGGGTCGTGGGGGTTGTTTGTTGACAGATTTCCTCTACAAAGAGCTTTTCAATCTCCCTGGTCACTCGCTTTCAGGTTTCTTGAACCTTAGTAGCTGCGGAAGATGACATCAGGAACTGATATTGCACTAACGGTGCTCGGCATCATAGGTATTTATTTGCATGGTAGAATGCACATATCAGTCTTCTACACCACCATGTATAAGTATAACAGATCAAAAAAGGCCATCCATCTGTCTCTCATTCACTCACTGACAATGCAATTAGGGCTTCAAGGTTTCTGTAAAATGCTTGCAACCTCCACAGATCACTTGTCATGAACTCGAAGTTCATTCTCATTTTCATTTTTTGAATTTGTTGCTTATTCCTCCTTGCTCAAAAATAATTGTATTGTAATTTTCACATGGAAAAATGAGATTTTTTCACGATCAAGGATAATATGTTTATATATATACCTACAATGGTGAGCTCTGATGGGGGTACTTTGCATTTACCTTTTTTCAGAGCAACCCATCCATTTACATGTGTGCATGAGAGGCTCATGTCATTAGTTATATAATGTATTCTAGGCTAGTACTAGTTTATTGACATTATAAAATCTTTTTGACTAACCTTCTTAGCATTGACATTGCCTTGTTATGGACTCTGAGTGGAGCTGGGTTTTCTTTTGTGTGGTGGGCAAGCACAGGGAATATCACATCAATGGGGTTATTCATTTCACCCATGTAAGAAGAAGCTCCTCAAGGCCAAAGCATAATTTCTAAACCCTAAGTAAAAGGGTACAACATTTAGCATTTTTTAAAAGTTCAACAAGTCTTTTGCACCAAGCATTGAATTCATGGCTCCATTAAAACATAATGTTACAAGGGAGGTCAATGAACATGGCAAAGAATAATGGACTTGTCTAATTCTTTTACAATTGTTGTCTTCAAGTTGTTAAAGCATTGATCAGCAATGGGGGTTAATTCATCAAAGGAGAGAGATTGTTTATGAAACCTGAACAACAGCTTAGCAATCTCAAGTGGCTAAATGTTTCTTTCATTGGCAAATGTGTACAATGAACGACAGGCCCACATTTTATGAGATTTGTAAGAAGAAAACAACTGGGCTGTACTCAGGGTTGCCATATGTGGCAACATTACTCAACTGCATGCTTTGGACCTTCTATGGATCCCCAGTTGTTGCCAGTCTTGTGTTTGTTATCTCTATCAATGTTGCTGGCTTGGTGCTTGAAGCCATTTATGTTGCCATCCACTTGCTGTTTGGAACCTCACAAAGCAGGGTCAGTAACTAACCTTGAAATTCCAGATCTTCTACTCTTCCATATGGGTGGTGACACTTAAAAATTAAGGTCATGGGTGCCAAGACTTGAATTGTCATGTTGGCAACTTCAGGTTAAATCGAAGACAAATGCAAGCAAAATGATTGTGTCACAAGGGTTTTTTCATCCAACTACAAGTTTCTTGATTTTCACTTGCAGGGGCAAACCTCAGCAATAAGTTTATACGGTGAACCAAGCTTGAAATAATAGAACCCGTATCATCATTGCTCATGTTTAGCTTACATATGAAATGTGGGTGATCAATGCAGAAGAGGATGCTTGGACTATTGATTGTGATCAGCATCTTCTATGTTGTGATGGTGCTGGTCATGTTGGAGGTTGTGTCAAAGAAGCATGATAGGAAACTTGTGGTTGGCTCGATTTGTGTCATCATTGGAGTGTTCATGTATGGTGCACCTCTTGCTGTCATGGTAAACAAATGTCTTTACACTTTATACCTAGATGCACATTCATGATGTACATGGTTGAATTAAAATTTCCAACTTCCAAAACTTTTTTAAGCAAAACAAAAATCCCTGTTGTTTTATATAAGCATGCAATGGGTATGATGAGTGCATTAGAAGGTGAAAGGAACCTTGAAACAACATCCAGAGGAAGAATTTGCCAACAAATTGTATAGAAGTAGTTAGTTATATGAATTTATACATGGCATGTTATGCATGTACATTGTGTACTAGATGAATATAATGTGCATCACATTGGGGGAGGGTTATTCAATGTTCAGAAAGAGGTGATCACATCGCAGAGCGTGGAGAGCATGCCCTTCTTACTCTCCTTTGCCTGTTTTTGCAATGGTTTCATTTGGACGGCTTATGGTGGCATCAAAAACGACAAATTCTTATATGTAAGATCTTGACTGGGAATTGTATATATCATCTATTCATCATCTGCAGGTCTTGGGTGGATCACACTTTGTAATTTCTGAGTAGCCCTTGTGTTTGCAGAAGTGACTCTTTCAAACAATTCTCTGATGGAGCTAAGGCAACAGTCATACATGAAAAGGTTTAGCCAAATTTGGCTATAACTGAATCATTAAAGTTCTAAAAATCTAGGCATCCTTCATTACTGGTGGCTACCTTCTGCAATATGGTATAAAAATATCTTGCAATTTGTCTGATTTTTGTTTCAAAATATGGGAGTAGAAAACCCCAAAAATCACTTGTTTTGTCCAAAAAAAAAATTAAAACAAATTCACCAAGTGTTGAAATGTCACCCATTAAAAGAAGAACAGGTTCAGAGAGTGTCATTTTGCCACCTAATTCCAAATGAGACAAATCTTTAAAACATTTAAATAAATATTTTCAAATGCCTTGTTTTAGATTATTTTCAAGAATTTATTTTCTACGTGCTTATAAAATTTACCTCCAAAGTAATAAACAAATAGCTTATTTTGAACTGATTCCATTTTTAAAAAAATAAAATGTAAGCAATTCTCCCCCATGCTTCAGGTTTGAATTTGATTCAAATGTGTAGAGATATATGAACTCTTGGGGGAACTTACAAAATTGCTCACTTGTGGTATGAAGGGCATCTTTATCTAGCCTCGCAGCTCTAAGATTAGACATTCCAGACTTGCTATTATCAAGAGAAAATTGTAATCATTCTAACTTGTAAGCAACTGATGATCACAGATTCCAAATGGGTTAGGCACCTTCTTGACAATTATTCAACTCGCATTGTGGTGCTTTTACAACAAGAAAGGAGGGAAAGAAGATCAGTGTCCACAACCACCACCTTCAGTGCAGCATGCTCTTGACATGGATAAGATGGAAAACAGCTCCAAAGATGATCAAGCGACCACACCATCCCTAATGATAATATCTCCACAGCTTGATTGCCAGCCCTGCAATGATCACAAGATCGACTTCCAAATTCCACATGGGCAAAACTCCACTGCATTGATGGCTTTGACATGTACAAAGGATGATGAGATGTGAAAGTTCTAATGTGAGGAATCAGGGAGTTGAAGCTAGATTGTTATGTAGATTGGCGAAACCCATTGCATGGATTTGTGCACTGGCTAAGTTTGTTTGCTTTCTGAGATTTTAGGACATTTTTGCAGCACGGAAGTCCTTCTCAAATTTTCTTCAGATTCATGAACAAGTACATTCCTTTAGTAGTATTTTATGAATGCAAATAAGAGTATTTACTTCAAAAGCTCAAATCATCTTGTGCAATTTGGTTACTAACACTAAAGTAATTTTATCCTAAAACACTTAAGGAAATTTCTTAATGTATTTTGAAAGCACCTTATTTTCATGGAGATCCTTCCTAGGAAAGAGGAAGGATCTTACTCCTTACACCTACTATTTAAGAGATGGAGGGATCTTGTGCCTACTTATAGGTCCATAAGATTTCTCCTAGTTGTGTGGCCAAAGTGAACCCACGTCCACCTACACACCATGCACTAGATGCCTCTTATGGATGATGCCCATTATGACTCAATTGTAGTTGAACCTCAACCAAGTTATTATGTGGTTTCACCTTGATGTAAGAAGTACTATTATTTCAGTGACAAGTTTCCTTGAAGCTCATAGAGGGACGATTTTGCATAAACCTTTGTATGGTCATCCATTGCCAATTCCAACTAACTAGAATGTGAAAAATCATATGAAAACTTAACTACCTTCCACATTTTCTAATAACTACTTTCTTCCTTTCCCAATAACTATTTCATTCCAACTAACTAGAATGTGAAGGATTATATGAAAACTTAACTATTTCGCTCATTTGCTAATAAGCATTTCCCTTCTTTCCTAATAACTATTTCATTCCTTTCCTCTACCCATCAACATAGATATAAAAAATCAAATTAACACGTTTTTTTTTCATGTCCATAATATTTAATTGTTGAAAACCATATAAGAACATAAGAAGAGGAAAAATAAAATCTTAATCATCACTAATAATGCAAAGCAACACAAAGCCCAAGTATATAGATAAATAGGTAGGAAAAGGTGCCTACTAAGTAAAAAAATGGTTTTTTATATAAGGATTGGTTTCTAGCTTGGTTTTACTACCCCACAACTAACAATATGCAAGCAATGAGCTAACCACTAGGGTTATGTAAGGAACTAGAACCCAACATAAAATGTTTTTGATCATTTAACATCTATTTAGGTGTATTGGCAAAATTTTGGTACAATTTGGCATTATTTTATCTAGCTACTTAGCCTTTACCTTCATAACCACCCTTCATAAGAAACTTGACATTTCAATTGGTTGTTAAATCACAAATTACAACCTATAATCTTTGGGTGCAATCACAATAAAGTGAACCAAAAAGGATGTCACATGGGCCCTAAAAACAATCAAAAGTGGAAAAATATTTATGTTTTACTATTTAAAACCATGGTAATCATGGCAAGGTGGTCCTTTCTCATTCAAATGACTGTCAAAAACTCAACTCAAAAATCCATTTCATAAAATTTTAAGTTTAAATTTTGATTTAGGATATTTGAAAGTGAACACTTATTGTGTCAGATTGAATCAATTTTGCAAAGGACTATCAAAAGGACTCATATAATTTTTAAAAATTGATGGGAAAAATTTAAGAAAATAAAGATCTATAAGCCACATTCAAAAATCACTCATACCCAAAAATATGTGAAATTTTAAAACTTTAAAAATTCAAATAACTTTCCAGAATTTAAAATTTTCAAAAGTCTTTTACCACATATAAATGGGGTATAATGTACATGATGTTTTAAGAAGAGTTGTAGTTTATTATACAAGAAACATAAAATATTTTTAAAATCAATTTTTGGTTATGATTTGAAAATGTTATCATTTTAAAAAATGAAATACAAAATTTACAAGGAATCGATTTATTTTCAAAAATTCATATTTATTAAAAAATAAAAACCAAAAAACATGTCATCTACCTAAAAAATTATATACATTTTTCATAAAAATTTGCACAAAAAATTCAAAAATTCATTTGTGTGAAAAAGGTTTTTTAAGGCAAAAGGACATAAAGTTCTTCTTTAAAGTAACATTGTTGGCTCGTTTTATCTCATTTGTGCCCCTTTGACTTTTGTTTCATTAGCGATTTACTAATTAGCAAAAGGTACCGTCTTAGGCTCTCATTGGTCCAATGATTTTGTAATCATTTGTTATTTGGATGAAAATTTCATAACCGCTTTATACATGTATGAAAAAAAACATATTGATTTTCACAATGGATGGTTATGTCCAATAACTAACTTGCATGTGATTCCCAAATAGTTTCAATTCTCATGTGCTTCGACTAATCATAGTAACCTAGGCATTCATGTCAATTACATAGTCCATAACCATGATAAGTGAAGCCCAAGTAATAAAGTAAATGTTGCCAAGCTTGAGATATGTCCATTAAAAAGTATAATAATGAAAATATTTGGGGGCAATTCATTTCGAAGTCCAAGAAAGCAAATGCATAAGAGTGTTACAAAATGCATAAAGTCGTTGGTCAATTTTTCAACATTAGGAGGAACTAGCTATACAAAATGGAATTTCCCTCAAGTCTTTTGGGAAAGAGTTTTGGTTCTTCATTGAGAATTACACTCATTCATTGGAGAATATGTTTCTTCATAAAAAATTACACTTATTTGTCAACATTCGTCAAGCATTTCACAAGGGTTCATTGAGTAGGCTTTACACTATGTAATGCTTTTTGGTGGGGGTGTTCCCAAAATTGCAAGCTCTTAAGGTTGGAGAATAATGGGCATTCAACCTCTAGTTTTGAAGGCTTATTATTTCATGAATGCCACAAACAATGAATGGGGTAGGTAGGTACATAAATAAGGTAAATTTTGTACATTGGAACCACCTTGTTTCTCGTTTATAACTAATTGCTTCTCCAATTGCCTAACAACTCCTTCCATCAAATTCCATTTTTCATGATGGCTTTCACCAATTCTCTTGCCATCGATCTTCCAATTCTTGAAAGGCTTTGGGTTACTAAAATTATATGTTGTGATGTTTTTATATTAATTTGTTCCATTGAAAGGAGTTGTGGGTGATTCATCTTTGAAATTGAGAACACCAACACATTACATTATGAATACAAGAAAATAATGGTTTTATGAAGAAGTCACTAGAAAAAATCTTGTCTTTTGCAACCAAGAAATCAATGACTAAATGTTTTAAACAACTAGTAATTGATTATAGTAATAGGATGTTATTTCAAATCCTATATGTAAAAAATTGTAACCATATAGTAATGGTGCATTTGACATACATAATGTGATCATAAAATTACTTTACAATGATTAAAAGATGACTATAAGTATAAGTTCACACATAAGGAATTACAACATGTAGGGAATTGATTTCAACTTTAATTATATATTTTTTGAATATACTTGATATATGATGCATTTCAAAATATTTTATATGAATAAATTAATTATTACACATTGAAATAAATTTTATTAATAAAAATGATATACTAAAATTTAAAAAAATTATATTATAATTTAAAAATAAAATAGAAATGTAAGATGTGGTAAATATGTAATTTATTCTTACATTAAATTTTTATCATCAATTTAAGTGTGTATATATATATATATATATAATTTAAGAAAATTATTCAATATTCAATATTAATTATTATTATAAATTATAATTAAAATATGTAAATTAAATGTATAAATCAACTTAATATGACTAATATAAAATCATTTATAATATATAAATTTAGATATTATAATTGATTTATGATCCATTTACAAATATTTTATGTGGATATATGAAATATGAAAGGTTTAAAATATGAAAGATATATTTTATTTATTCTTGTATTACCCACAAAGTTTTTTCCATTTACAATTCATGTGTTTGAATTTATTTTTCCTAAAAAATGGTCATTGAAATATTATTTGATAACAAAATTCTTTTTTTTCTTTTGAAATAATTCACATTTTTACATACATATATATAATAATTTTTGTACATTATAGAGGGAAATTTATGAATCATTTTTTCATTTTTTCATTTGGACAATTTATTAATAAGATATGAACATCAAATTTGAGGTTGTGTGTAATGTTTAAATGAAATATGGTTTAAATAAAATAAACATTAAATTATTTACACAACAAGTGGGGTGGCTTGGTGGTAAAGGAGTTTAATTCCATCCTTGGGGTTCAAATATTAAACTTCACAAATGACATTGTTGTGGCCAATGATCGAACATTAATCAAATATTCCATACCTAATTAGATTACTTAGGTTAAGTGCTTACCTAGGTAGATTAAGTGGTCTACTTAACCATTTAAACTAGTTTTTAACTTAGCTTAGGTGGTGACACATGCCAACAATTGATAAGATGAAAATAATGAATTAAAAATAATGGAAAAAAAAATCTTATAATTTACATTATAATAATATCAATTATTATAATTTGTAATAATAATAATAAAATACACTATGATTAAACTATGATTAGAATGATTTCACATATGTCCTTTATGACTAATGAATGAAATGTGCCACATGATTGTGCCACATCATGTCCTCAATGACTTATCTATAATGACTTTAGGGCTATTAGTCATTTTAGTCTTTTATGACTGGAATACCAATCACAAACTTAGTCGTATATTTGAAAATATTTTCTAGTGAATTAGGAAGAAGGGAAAAAAAACTTCATTTTTTCATAGTAGCATAATGAATAAGCCATGATTATCATCATAAGTGAATTTTTGTTTACTTTTCCTCTAGGTAAAATAGCCAAAATGAGGAAGAAGAACATAGTTATGCCAACAAATAATGTGGGTCTCGATATTGATGGGTTTGAAAATGAACGTGATGGGGTGCAAGTGGAGGGGGAAAAAAAGGTTTTCTTAGCATATGAGATAACCTTTGTGAAAATGTGATTGTAAGATCTTAAAAGTGAAGCTCATGTTTTGTTTATAAGATGATGTGATATAGAAATTGAAAATGATTTATCCCAACATCAATTTCAATACAAACAAAAAATCTCATTGGATAGAAGAAGTTGGTAAAGAAAAGTAAACCCAATTGGAAGCATTACTGGAGGAAAAAAAACCAACAAGAAAGGTAGTAACAATTGTAACATGAGCATTTGCAAAACTCAAAGTTAAACATTCCTACTTTTTACAATTACAATAAAATTTAGTAGTCCTATAAAAAAGTATGGAACCAATGTTGTTTCCAAATTTGCAAGAGAGGTGATGAGGAGTTGAAAAAATGGAATGTGATTTCCCAAAATTTGAAATGAAAAAATGTTGTGAAAGAATGGATAATGAGAAAAAGGAGCTTGTTTTTCACTGTGAGAAAATCATGTCCATTGCAATTAGTCTATCTAGTTGTAATCTAACTTTATCAGACATTTTTTAGTCTAGTTTTATCGAACACTTTTTAGTTGCATTGAACAAATGCATTGCACACAATTTTCTCATAATGTTTACCACAAAACAATTATAATTCTCTATGATGGAAAAGGATCTTTAGGAGAATTGGAGCAAAAAGTGTACAACATGTTTACAATATCAAATGATATATTAGGTTTGGCAATGATTTTACCCATAGAAAATCCCAGTACTAAGCCCTTAGAAAGCCCATCCTTCATTGTGGTGGAAGCATGCCCAACTTGTGATTTTTTTTATTCATGCAATGACATTTCATGTCCTCTTGTGGTCACACATACCATCCCTTCTGCATGGGATTACATGTGGTGTGATAAAAAATGTTTAATACAAGGTTTTTTGCATTTGTTTCAAAACTTCAATCATTTTGTTTGGTTTATGGAAGATGAATATGGTGGTGGTTCTATAAGCTTTGAAAGTGGATGAATAGATGCAATAAGGTCTTTTCTTGCTCGTATGATGAAGGGGAAAGGTGTAATGGAAAAGAAGGTCAAGCACCTTTGGGTGAAAACATGGTAAAGTAGACCATTTTTTATCCTTGTCACTAAAAAAAACAAGTAGCCATAAACAACTTTTAATGTATTGAAAATAGAAATATTTTTTTATTTAATGATTAACATGAGGATAATTTTTAATTTTATCACAATGACGTTGATTACTCCCATATCTAATATGCATTTAAGTAGATTTCTAAAAAATAACTAGTACCTTTTCCTACTTTTTTTAGATGTCCAAACTTGTACAAGTAGGTGAAAGTAGATGAATTATTGAATACTCTCCATTTTCAACATGATGTAGCCCTAAAATTTACTTGTAAGTTCTCAACATCTAAATATTATAGTAGAATACATCAGAATTCTAATGGAAAAATAGGTTTGAAACTCCATTTGACTAGTCATTTTCAAACATATTTGTTATCTATTTTTATTGTGCCAAAGTTTTTCAAATTTTTTAATCACTTCATTATAAACTCAAAGAAAGGCACCATGTTTTTACTATGTTATTTTAAATTATTTTAAATTTACTTTCTTTTACTTTTTTCAAAAAACTAAACCATTTTTTGATTGTTTTGGAGATAACTATTTTTTCTACTTACATTACCATGTTTTCACCCTTTGAATAAAAAATGAAAGACAAAAAACTTAAGGTCGAATAACCTAGATTAAGTGACAATAGTTTAAGGTAGAATAACCTAAAATAAAATAATTTGGAATAGCTAAAAATTACCTAGGGTGGAAATATAACTTAAAATAACCAAAGGTGGAATAATTTAAAGTAAAATAATTTAAAATAACAATGTATAATAATTTAAAATGAATCAATTTTTTAAATAATAAAAATAATCTAGAATAACATAAGGTGGAATAATTTAAAATAGTAAAAAATAATTTAGAATAGAATAACCTAAAATAGCTGAAAGTAAATCAACTTCTAGAATAACAAAAAATATATATAATAACATAAAGTGGAATAACTTATAATAATCAAGAAGAGCTTAGGGTAGAATAAAGGAAGTTCTCACTTTATCACATTGTTCACACCTAGCAATGACATTTTGGACTTGAACATACATACCTCTCCAATGGTAATGAGGAACGAAAAGGCTAAAAATACACTTAATTCTAAAGTGTCCAAGCTCTGAATGTACTTTTTGAATAAGACCAGGCCATTCATGTGGTGGAGGAACCATTGTATTACCTTGCGGTAAACATTCGTCGAGGTGATTGTCCTTCCATGAATAACGTTTGGACCGTTGTTGTATATGATCCTAATGACTTGATATAACTTGGGGAAGGTATTCCCCACTGAAGAAACTTCAAAGTGTCCAAATCCTCCCATGTATCCACAATGGGATGCTTAACCAAGTTACATTGTAGTAGTGCAAAATAACTAAATGCATAAGATACATGTACTATTGGAATCTGGCCGAAGTTTTGCTTAACTTCTGAGAAATTTTTAGAGGTAGTGAAGGGTCTCCGCAACATGGTATTTGTGTTCTAATGTGTAATACTAGGTTAGTGAATAACCTTGAACTCATATTCCTAAAGTATAAATGCCCAACAAGCTAACTTACTAATAAGCTTATCGTTGGTCATCAACCATTTGATAGGCTAGTGGTTGATATACAAAGTGAACTTGGTGCCATAAAGATAAGGCCGAAAATGTATGACGACCCATACAGTAGTAAGACACTCTGCTTCGTATGAAGAGTAGTTGCTTTCAACCTTGTTTTTACTTCAGGATGCATAGGCAATAACATATTCTTTGCCTTCCTCATCAAGTTGGCCAAAAATAACACTAATACCAAGAGCATTCCAATTAGTGTGCAGGATGAAGACCTTGTTGAAATCAAGTCTTCTTAGAATGGGGAATTCTGAAAGCATTTCCTTGAGTGTGTTGAAAGCTTCCTGAGCCTCTTCACTCCATGTCCAAGCAACATCCTTCTTTAACAATGCATAGAAAAGATGAGTAATAGTATTGAAGTCTTGGGCATAAATCCTGTAGTAATTACATAGTTCGATGAAACTCGTCAAAGTGTGAAAATCAATAGGACTGGGTATTTCCAAAATGGCCACTACTTTGGTCCAATGAGCCATAATACCATTTGGCAAAATTCTGTGTCTAAGGTAGACTATTGAAGTGACAACAAACTCACACTTTTTAGGATGGATTTTCATATTGACTTCGTGGAGCCTTTTGAATCACTCCTCAAGATGAGCCAAATGCTGCAGGAATTCTTTGCTATGCACTAGGACGTCATCTATGTAACACTTCAAGAAATTTGCCCCTTTGAGAACTTGGTCCATGACTCACTGAAAGAAGACATGTGCATTCTTAAATCCAAAAGGCATCATAAGCCATTCCCACAACTTGTTGTTTCCATGGAATGTCATTTTCTTGCAATCCTTCATAACGAGCATAATTTGGTTGAAGCCTTGCCCCAGATCCACAATTGTGAAGATGTTTGAGTCTCCAATGTTATCAAACAATTTTTCAAGGATGGGCATGGGGTACCTGTCTTGAGGTGTAACCAAATTCAAAGGTTTATAATCCTCGCACATCCTTTTCTTAGTCTATAATTTAGTTGAATCCTTTTTTGCTAGCATTACTGTAGCGGTTAGGAAATCAAAACTTGATGGCTGAATGAGACCAGCCTCATGGAACTCTTTGCATATTTCATCTACCAGTTCCCATTCATGCTTGTTCAACCTATGCCTCCTTCGATAGATGGGTGTCTCATCTATAAAGTCTATAGAAAACTACATGGTCTTACACCTACTTGAGTTTTTCATTGAGAATGCGAACACATTCTCATACTTAATTAACAAGTCTATGACCCAGTCTTTCTCCTTCTTAGTGAGCTGGTTCCCCATAACGAAAGGGTAGTTGGAAACACATGGAATGGAGTTGGAAAGTGTGTTTGAAGAATTTAGTGTATTGGGTTCTCCACTATCCAACTGCGTAGATTCATAAAAGGTTGTAATTATTTCTCCAGAAGCTGATGTACCTCCAGGTGTATCAAAAACAACTTGAGTTGAATTACATGGTACCTCTTCCCCCCCAACATTAAGAGTGAAGTGTAGAGTGTTGAAGATAGGCAAGTGTCTTTGGTCGAGGTGCCATGTAGTCACATCGCCAGATTTGCAAGCTGATTGAATCAGTGATGGTGTTGTGTACATTTGAAAGAGTACATAGGTTACCAACAACCATGTAAAGGAGTTCAGGTCCATGCCTTTCCCCAGTAGAGCGTTAGGTTCCAATCTAGTCACCTTGGTGTGATTACTAGTGTTAGTTGGGAACCCCATAGCCCTTTCTCTTTTTTTTGGGCTTGGTTCATCCCAAGTGGCTGAAGCATGATGATAAATTAGGCTTGATCCATCTCCCTAAAAAATGTGTGCTCCTGTGAAGGAAACAAAGGTGGGCCAAACACCTCTTGGTTTCCCTATTGTGTTCGTAGGAAACCAAGGAGGTTTCTCTTGCTTTATAACTGGTTGGCAAAAACTCTGATCATCCAATATGTGAGAAACCTACAAGTTGGGATCTCTGATGGTGTATTTTAGATACAACCACAGAACTGAGAGTGGTGCAAGGTTGGTCCACTAGTTGCGTAGCCGCTGTGCATAGGAATCGCATTATGCCACATCGAATAGGAATAACTCTCCAAGGTAATGCTTAACCAACATATAGTGCTCTTGGACTTTTTCCCTATGGTCAAACTGAGAAGGGGTGTTCTTAATTACATAACCAAACATAGGAAAAATGGATTGAGCCGAAGTGATCAATCGTACCATGTTTGTGAAGAGACCAGATTTTGTGTCACTTAAGCCTTCTCCAAATCTAGCTCCTGAAAATCCTTGGCACCCCCAACCTGAAATGATGAGGTCCACATGGCCAAGTAATTCCATATGTTTTTTTTGAAATAGTTGTATGTCAGAGGGCAAGAAAGTGAAATTAGCCTTCCATGCGGTGGTTGCAAACTATTGTGGAAATTTGGCTATGAGCTCCATCATTCTCAATACCGCCACTTGCCTTGCAATAGGATCAATGTTTATGTAGAAATACCTTCGAACCACCATCCCTAACTATAGTAAAGCTTCAAAACTTGTACCAATACCACCAAAGAGTTTTAATAGTGTAATCTTCACCTTAGGCGGTGTCTAAGTGATTAGTTTACGAAATACTAGCTTAATCAATTCGCCATGGCTCTCCATGTTCTCAAAACTAGATAGAGCTTTAACCAAGGGCTCGTGGGTTGCTTTGAACCTCTGTAAAACCTTTGGTTTGTGTTGAATGTCAAGAGAAACCACCCTCAAGCTTTCAGTAGCTTGGGCATAAGTTCTCTCCTCTTCATTTCCTTCTATCGACTCATGGCTAGCTTGTTAGATGTAGGAAATAGTGTGTGCTCCCTTGAGCATACAATAGTGAGCCATAGGACTATGGTTCCCATGTAAATCAAGGGGTATGTATCCCAGGTGGTGGCCATTAATCTCCCAATCCATTCAATAGTACACATGCTCGAACTAGTTGTCAAGTGTGAAACCTGGTGGAAATAGGGCTTCTTCCCAATGAACACATTGTAATTCATGGCATTGGTGACTAAACATCTGACCAGTAGGCAAAGCTCCTGATCTGTACCTTCATTGAAATTAAGTGCAATAAATTCTGAGCTCTCCTCAAGTACCTCCTCTACACTCCCACTAGTGGTGTGAATTTATCACATAGATTTCCGTAGTTTGGAGTCGAGCATGCCCATCTATTTAGCAAATTGAATTCTAAGAATCACTGGTTGGGCACCTGTATCAAGAAGTTTCACTCTGGGTGTATGTCCTCCCACCTGGATTTCTGATTTAATATTGTCAACAATGGTAACTTTGGTGGCGATGGAAGTTTTCTCACTAGGCATCACCTTCGGAAATGAGTGAGAGACTTTGTGGAAAAAATGGCTATCCACAATACCTTTGTTGAGTCATAAATTCATAAGTGAGGTGTTCATAATTCCTTTCTGATATGTGAATATAAAATTAGAGGTAGGAGAGCCCACTAGTTTAGCCATGTTAGAACTAATGATTAGATTACAAATGCCATCTACAACACGTGAGCCAATGGAGTGTCTCTCCAAGGTGTTGGATGGGACCCTTGTAGCATGTGGATAAGGGATTGGTAGAGGACTTGATGTAGTGTTCAAGGTATCCTTTAGTACTGCAATTATGTCCCTGGTGCTTAGCTTCAAATCTTGAAAACAAAACAACGGTGTACTCATAAGCTTTTGGGCCACTTGACGCATTTGAAGTTGGCATTCCATAAACTGATAAATGGAAAATTATGTGTTTTCCTGATGTACATGTATTCTTGGGATACAAGAATTTGATGCCTTAACAGCTTGTGGTGTAGTAGTCTCCTTGCCAATAAGGTGCATTCTTCTTCCGTGTTGAAAGGACGAAAAGATTGTGGCATGATTACTCGAGCTCCTTTATCCTTGGTAATAAGACTTGAACTAGATGCGAATCCATCAATCTAAATTACCTGCCTAGTGGTAGAATCTCTGGGTGCCACACTAGCTTCTTGTGTCGCAAAGTAAGAAGGGAAAAAATAAGTGGCAAAGTCTGGTGTGAGATAAGAATTGTGTGCATTGGAAAAAACATATTCCCTAACCATGGCATCGTGTGAGAGGCCATAGAATGACCTAGGAGGTCCCTCCCGTGATCCTAAACCTTGTACAAGTTGGGCATGATTAGTTGGTTAGGAAGACTTGCCTTTTAGATTATCAAGTTAGGCCTTTAATGATTTGAGTTCATTTTGCAAAGTTTGAACTTGAACGGCATGGGTTTGAAGCACCTCTCTTTTGTCAACATTGTGTTCCTTCTTTTTAACATTCTTACTGGAATTACCCTTGGTGGGGAAAACTTAAATGGAAGGCTCAGGTGCCTTAGCTTTTGGTTGAGGGGTAGCGAAAGATGCTAGTAGATTTTGTTGTGGTAATTGGAGTTATTTCCATTCTGGGAACTTGGCAAAACAAAGCTTCTTGATGTCCCTCTTTCCCACAATAATCACAAAAGAGATTTTCGGAAGGAATGTTGCACTCATTAGCTTTGTGGGCAAGATTGCCACAATAATTATAAAAAGGTAGGATGGGTGTAGTCGAGTGCATCGCTTTAGCCCTTGAAGAAAAATGTGATGATTTGGTTGGCGCAGCTAGTGGAGGCTAAGGCCTTGAACATGATGGAGGCTTCATAATATTAGCCTCATAGTGTGTATAAGCTAGTTCCAGCTTTTTTGAAATGTTGTACACATCTAGCAAAGTGTATGAGTCTCTAAATTTTGCAAAAACCTGTTGCAAAACCTGTGCATGGAGTGTTGGAGTACCTTCTAATGAATGAATATATTGATGGGTAGCTTCCAGTTATGTGATGTTCTGAGTATCCTCTTTAAGCTTGAGAAACCTCTTGTAGAGCATCTTGAGGGTTTCATCCTTTTGCCGAAAGAAGATGGTGAACTGTAGAATTTTTTTAGAACTCTTAACCGGAAATTCCAATTTAAGAACTTGAAAGAATTCCCCCACTGGATCAGCAAAAGCTGGTGCATCGATGGTGGGAAGAATGTTTGGGGTAGCAATAATGAATTGTTGACGAAAAATGTATACTAAAGTAAGTACTGGATCAGGATTATTGGGCACAATCCCATGATGTGCAATGGCTGCTTGTGGTGCAGGTTGAGAGGTGGTGATGATGGCTATGGCATAAGCTGGATTGGGGATTTGGGTGACGCCCAAAATCCTCGGAGAATGTTGCTCGTAGACATCCAATGCCTCATAGTGCACATAATGGGCCAGTTGTTTGAATCCGAATGCCTTGATGTAATTAATGCCATATTTGAGCTTTAATTCACAAACCACAATTGATAAAGTTACCTTGAACTCTTTCAAAGAAATGGTACCTGACCTTCCACTGAACTTTTCAATTCTCCCAGAGGAACTACTAACTTCCATGGTGTATATGGGTGTAGAGGTAATAATTTGTAGCGGAATATACGGTGATGGTGTGAAAGTTGGTGCGGTAGCATGTGTACCCCACTGATTAACCATTCCAAATGGATTCTGATGTACCGTTGATGTAATGTAACTTAAACCTGAATTCATGGTAGGAGTTGTACTGGATGACGATGGGGTTATAGATGTTTGATGGTACCGTTGTGAAGATCGTGAGCTCAAAGAAATCAACTCAAATGATTGTGTGTTACTTTGTAGCTAATACCTTGGCTCTAGTTGAATGACAGTGCTCTCATCATCCGAGGACATGGTGTTGTCCCATGCCCCAAAATTTTGTAGCAATATAGAGCACTAGTTATAAAGTTCTAACACAACCTTTGCAATTAAATATAATCATAATGGAAAAACATTAGATACTTATGTATGTAATATATATGATTTAAATATGGCGCGTCAATGGGGATGAATAGTGATGGACGGATGTTGGTGGATAGAAGGGGCCGAACGGACGAAATCAGATCGATGGAATCGGACGAACGAATGGACGTTGATGGATGTTAAACAGAAATTGACGAACATTAGACGGAACTGTGATGGGTGGCGATGGATGGCAACTGTAACGGCGACGGACGATGGACAACATTGGACGATGATTACAACAGTGACAATGTTATAGAATGGTCCACTATAGAATGGTCCACGTCTACAAGTTCTGCGGCGATGGCATGCAAAAGAAAAGAAAGAAAATTTTTTCTTCTACTTTGTGTTTTTTTTTAAAATTCTCTTTTTCTTCTTCTAAAGCTAGTGCAGATCTTATACTGCAATCAAACCTTGTGTGTGTATGTGTTCCCAAGACTTAAAGCTAGCAGTAAAACAAGCTTTGGAGCTGCTTGCTCCTTCTTCCCTCCAAAGTTCTGGAATTCAGAACTTCACAGCTTGTAGCTTGTTTCTAAGGTCCCCTTTCCTTTGCTTACACTATTGCTAGTTATGGTTGTTGTTATTCCTATTGTAGTTGCGGTACAATAGTAGAAAAAGAAGAAGAAGTAGGAGTAACTCAAGAACACAAGAAATTAATAAGCAAAAGAAACCCAAGAAACTCAAAGCCAAGAAAAATTTGCCACTTTCAACATTAAGCGACAAAAAACAAATTTTCTTGAATTAAATTGAAAAGAAAGAAAAAAAATGTAGTGTATATAAATGGTGGCCATGTAATAGCCATCGTGAGCATCTAGAAATCTAGTTTGACTATGGAGGAAACTCTCCCTGATAAAGGAATTCTAGAAAAACTAGTAAAAGAAGGGGTGAGCTTGGCCTTTTATATAGCCATCAACAAAGTTGAAGCCTTAAACAAGTCATAACCCTAAAACACCTAATAGTGTACAATAACCTAAGAACGTACATTAACCCTAAGAGCGTACATTAACCCTAAGAACGTACATTAACCTTAAAGGCATGATTGGCATGCCCGTAATCAACCATCATGTATGAGGCCATGCATATGGGCATGACAAGGTGATGACATTAGAAAAAGTTGGTTTCCTTTTCTCCAAGAAGTCTAAATGTCATTTGAAAAGTCTTTTTGGTGAAGATGCATCCATCTTATCAATAGATTGGCAAGTGCAGATTCTTGACCAAAGACCCAAAACAGGAAGAGTGTTGGTCGCCCTTCAACTTTTAAGATCTCAATTCAACATTGAATAAATGGGAGGCTAGATGTGTTCTTGTCACATAAATCTTGCCACCCATTAATGTTCCTCCTTTGGGTTATGGATGAATATATCGTATCATTTCAAGTCCAATTGAAAATTATAAGCAATATTAAGTTACGATTAACAATTTCCTTGCATGCATTTGCACATATTTTGTGTCAATGTTGATAAGCTCATTAGGTGGATATGGAAAGTGGGTGCATTGTAAACATTTATATTACATCTTGCAAACTTTGATGTTTTACGGGTTGATGGAAACATTCATTCATCATCCAACTTGGAGTTGGGGCAAGATTCATAAATTAACAAGTTGAACTAGAGCTATAGAGGTTGAGTACTGAGATGTTTTTTTAAATAATTTAACCAATTTCAGATTTTTGTTTCCCAAGAGGTTGAAGTCATTTTGTTTTTGGTTGAATTAAAACAATTTGAATTTTTACCAATAGTGTTCAAGATGATGTACATACCAATATATATATTCAGTGTTTTCTAATATTTGCTAAGGCCATTTGTTGATGATCATCTTCAATTACTTGTGATGAATGTGGACTAAAAGAGAATTCATTGACAATTGCATGTTAGTTGTCCTATTGGCGAACTTCAATTACAAATTTATACAATATGGTAAAATCCAAATGTAATGTTTGTAACAAAAACCTTGTTCAACTATCCAAACTTATCCAACAAATAACATTTTTCAAGATTTTTTCATTCAAAAAATTAATCCATTTGTCATTCATCCATTTACACACGAAAAAAATATTCTACCACATAATCAAAAGATGTTTAAAAACATTCCATCTTGCTCATAAATTCATGATCACAAGCTCACGCTTTCACTTATAGGCTCACAATATAACATCATTGGAAACTACCTAACATTTGTACAGATTATGTGCAAATTGTGTATCAAAAATTTGATGGAAATTTTGCATGAACTTTATAATTGGAAAAAATAGTTTGATGAAAAATATAATTGAACAAAATTTTGGATGGAAGTTGGTAATGGATGATAACATAACTGATGTTGCAAGTTTGAATTTTGACTGTACTTCTTTGCACACACATACATTGAGGTATTATATATTCAAATTTTAGTTGAAAGGTGATTACACACTAAGGTGGACCAAAAGTGGTAGATTTTGGAATCCGTAATTTTCCTTTTTCAAAAATTTTAAATCAAATATTTGATGTTTTGGGAATGCAAATTAGTCCATTTGAAAGTAGGAGGCAAGAAAAATACCTAAACCCTAAACTTTAAAGTTTTTGAAATTATGAAATGTGCTTCGATTTGATCAATTAAAGGAAAAATTGGAAGTAAAAACATGGAATTTTTGAAATTTTATAAATGACAAATGTTATGTTGGGTAATAATGTCACTTTTTACCAACATTTATCAAATTTTTCATTTCAATAAATTATGGATTTTTTAAACTATTGATAATCTTGTAAAACCCCAATAAATTAAAATATTAAATATGATTGGAAACCCTCATTTTAGGATTATAATAGCCTCACAATCATATTAGGCAAAACAATTAAAACATGTTTATTATGTAATAAAAGTCCATAACACTTTTTATAGGCTATGATCATCCATCTTGTATCATTTGAAAAGTCCACCTTGTAATGAAATGATGACATTTTATCTTCAAGTTTTTAAATTTAATTTTTCAAGTGTTATAATTTAATTAAATGAGTCCCTTTTAAAATTTTCAATCAAACCTCAACACATATTATACCAAACTTAAAGGTACTGCATAAAAACTACCCTTGTGACACCAAAAAATGGATTGTCTAATTTGCAACTACCTTAAAATGGAAACTAAATTCATTTCAACATTTGAAAAATTTGTATATTTAATGTACTTTCATTGGAACATATAGTAACAAGTATCCCAATTCATTTCATATGTTTCAAGCTTTACATTGGGCAAACCAACTTGCATTTCAAACTATTTACAATTTTTAGAGTAATTTGAACCTACATGACAAACTATTTTTGGGCTACAACCTTAGCATGATTAATTAAACATTGAATTTCATTTTAACTTTAGATGAGAAAATGAATGAATTTTTTTGTCTACTCACAATACATGATATTTTAAAGAATGTAATAAAGGTGTTTGCAATGCACCCACTTCCCTCGTCTAGCCGATGAACTTGCCATCATTGTGATAAAATGAACATAAATGCAAGTTAGGAAATTTTCAATTGGCACCATATTGCTTTGTGGTTGGGGGTGAGCCGAAGGTGATCTTGTAGATTTGTCCATACCTTGGTGGAAGAATATCTATGGATGCAAAAGACTAACTTCCAAAAACCGATCAATCTCCCACTTGTTTTTCTATAAGGTTGAAAGCTTCAACATTGTTGGCCACCAAGTAGTTTTATTATTGCAAACTTTTGGCCAAAAATTTGCATCCAAAGGTTGATTCACCAAAGTAGAACTTTCATTCCCAAAAACCTTTAAAGGGCACATTTTCATTTTTCGCATAAAACAAATTTAGCTTTTAGTAATGTCACCTCATCATGAGTCAGCTTGTTCCTTACTTGCACATGTCATATTTTAGGCACAACTGACTTATCAGTAATGTAAGTTTTTTTATTGCCTCCCACACAATGAGTCAATCATCAACACAAAACCAAAACTTGTGACAAGTAGGCGTAGATCCTTTGAAGTGACACCATAACCCATCGTAGCATGGACTAGGTATATGTTTCATTAATCAAGACTATACGCAAGACTAGATGACTGATTTCACTTCAAGAAAGAAATTGTTGGTTGCCAAACCCTAAAGTGCATAAAGGAAAACGCAATTGCAGACCCAACTTGGTTGTAATTATTTCAAACTCAAAACAAACAACATCAGACCTCAAAAAGCGCTCCTTGCACACACCTACAACACTATAAGAAACCAAAAACAAGAACAAAAGCAAAGAAAACACAAAGCAAAGTGTGAAAGTGGATCCTAGAGGTGGAGAACTGAGCTTATTCTAAAGCTCACGCTCCCTCTTCGCTAGATTGGGTATGGTGCTACCTTAAACTCTATCACCAACTTAACCTAAACCTAACGAACTACCTACAAACCTATATACAGCCCCAGAACCATATACTGGGTTATTAACGTAATTTACTCGAAGTTCATTGAATGAAGGTTCTCAGTAGAAACTGGTTCTCTACCAACTGGTTCTCTTCAGAATGATACCCGATTGGTAAGGTACTGACCTCAGGTATCACCCTGGTTAATACGTGCTGGTTCTTTCAGAGAGAACTGGGCTGAACTCCAGCCCAGTTTTGAACTTGGGTTTAATACCCACCCAACACGAGAAGAAAAACCCTGTAGATAAAAAAAGCAGGGATGGGAAGTTGGAACCCATCCACAAGAAGTACAAGGCAAATAAAAGCATGAGAACACATGTCATGAAAGAACATAACAATCAAGACACCACTAATACATGTAAAGACAACACTGGTCTCTGATGCAGACCACAGGTGGATCTTTCTATCAATTCTCAACCTGTGTTTGTTGTCAAAATAGTCATAGAGAATTAGTGTGATGAGGTTCTCTCTTTTTTGAAGAAAGCACTGGCATGGGTAAAGGTTGGGTATGTGGACCCTCAATTGGCTCAAAAGATCAAAGAACCTATTTTAGTTGAGTGTGGTTCAGTAAAGAACCTACCCTGAATTGCTGGTTCTTTCAAAAATTTCCAAAACCTGAAACTGAAATAAACCTGGTACCAGGAATTGTTTGATTTTGAAAATTTTCAAAAACCCGGAACCAGACATTATAACAAAATCAAAGCGTTACCCTGTACTGAAATTAAACACCACCCTTTCATCTTTAATCACTTCTGAATTGCAACCTTTGACGAGTAGTGTTTTTTCTATTAGCAATTTTTTGCAAAAATTCGACCTGAAAAATGTGATTTCAATCAGTGCAAAGGATTTTTCATGGGAAAAATGGTCCAAATTCGCCGAATTTCAAAAATATATTTTTTTCAAATCACCAGATTTCGACAGTAAGTTCCAGTAGGTAGCCAAGAATATAGACGGATCCTGGTGTTTTTCTACTTTCATATCTGGCATGTAGCCAGAATTGGCTAAATTAGTTTCTG